>Ga0209754_1000112_pt1 | contig 129395 bp, 117 predicted proteins | sample MesohylBB_FD_187295 | JGI IMG/M metagenome (GOLD analysis project Ga0209754, IMG submission 187295) | Host-associated microbial community of the marine sponge Aplysina aerophoba from Gulf of Piran - sponge mesohyl, lysed by bead beating... | ecosystem: Host-associated > Porifera > Sponge >... | reverse complement strand
AGTTATCCTTCCCCCGCTTCAGCGGGGGAAGTCCCGGAGCGCAGCGGAGGGGATGGGGGTGTTTCGGCCCGCCGCAGGAGTCGCCTTGCGGCAACGTGCGTCTCGCGGCACGCCACCCCCACCTGGCCTCCCCCTCTGAAGAGGGGGAGGTATAGCGCCGCGGACGCGCGCGGCTTTTCGCAGAGGAATCCAAGGGGAGGAGGATTTTGCCGATGCGCAGTTCGCAGAGGAATCTCTAGAGCGTATCCGTTTCTATCGGAACCGGCGATGCAACAGTGGCCGCCCCTTCGACAAGCCCAGGGCAGGCCCTTCGATACGCCGCTTCGCGGCTACTCAGGGTGAGGAGATTGTTTGAGCAATGAGCAACAATCCAAAGCACCTCATCCCGAGTAGCCCCGGATTTTATCCGGGGCGTATCGAGGGACGCCACGCCGCCATGGTTCTGTTCAAAACGGACAAGCTCTAACGGGAGCGGAATTCGGTCGACGGGCCGGACCAGGTCAGGAAAACCGGCGAACCCACTGATTTTGCGGCCCATTCTTTGAAAACCAACAGGGAACTTCCGATCAATCGCGCAAGGATTATTATCTTGTATACGCAGCTTTTGCGTCACAATCGGCAGGGCGCTCCGGGTCGCCACTGTCTCGAAAAGCGAGGCGGCGCAAGGCGTTGCCCGCAGCGCGGCAGGCCGCGGCCGGGCCGTTTCGGCAATTTTTTTCAAAAGATGGAACGGTCTGTCCAGTTCAGGGAAGCGGGACAAGTGCCTGTTTTTCCACCACAATCTCTGGATTCGAAAATTGAACGACCGTGCAAATACCTATGCCGGCGGTGGCAGGGCGGTTCCGGGGCGCAGCGCCCTACCGCCGGCGCCGCGGTCTCCGCGATAGGGATTCGATCACGCCGCGCAGGCCGCGGACTTCCGAATCGGTCAGGTTCGCCCGGTGGAAGATGTTGCGCAGATTGCGCGCCATGACCGGGCGCTTTTCCGCCGGAAAGAAATGGCCGGAGTCGTCCAGCGCGCGCTCCAGGTGCTCGAACATGTTGAGCAGGTCGCTCTGCAGGGCCGGCGCATCGCCCTTTTCGACCGTGGTTTCCGGCTCTGCCGCAGGCGTTTCGACCGGCCCGGCCATCCACCATTCCCAGCCGACGAGCAGGACGGCCTGGGCGAGGTTGAGCGACGTATGCGCCGGGTTGAGCCGCGCTTCGATGATCGTCCCGGCCAGGACGATATCGTCGTTGTGCAACCCCTTGGATTCCTTGCCGAACAGAACGCCGTTGCGCTCGCCCGCCGCTTCGGCGCGGCGCATAGCCGAGCCGGCTTCGCGCGGGCCGAGCACCGGCTTGTTCATGTCGCGCGGCCGGGCCGTCGTTGCGTAGACGCTATGCAATCCCTCCAGCGCCGCGGCGGTCGACTCGTAGAGCCGGGCATCCTCCAGGATCCTTTCGGCGCCGGAAGACGCGGCGACCGCGGGCTCGCTGGGCCAGCCGTCCCGCGGGTTGACCAGCCGCAGGTCGGACAGGCCGCAATTCATCATCGCGCGCGCCGCCGTGCCGATATTCTCGCCGAGCTGCGGCTCGACCAGGACTATCGCAGGGGCGGCGCTATCGACCATCCGTGGGGCGCCCATCCGCGGGGCGACCGTCGGCGCGGTCGCTGTCCGCGTGGCGCAGCAGCTTCCAGTAGATCGCGTCGCGCAGCGCCTCATAGGAGGCTTCGATGATGTTCGGCGAAATGCCGACGGTCGACCAGCGCAGGCCGCTGTCGTCGGTCGATTCGATCATCACGCGGGTCACCGCGGCGGTGCCTTCCTGCGGCGTCAGGATGCGGACCTTATAGTCGGTCAGGCGCATGTCGGCCAATTCCGGATAGGCAAGCAGCAGCGCCTTGCGCATGGCGTCGTCCAGCGCGTCGACCGGCCCGTTGCCCTCCCCCGCCTCGAGATAGCTCTTGCCGGCCACGTCCAGCTTGGTCATGGCGGTCGAAACCGTGGTCAGGCTGCCGCGCGCGTTGTAGCGGCGTTCGGTTTCGACGCGGAAACTGTCCATCGTGAAGAATCTGGGCAGGCCCAGAAGCAGTTTCCGGGCCAGCAGCTCGAAGCTGGCCTCGGCGCCGTCATAGGCATAGCCGTCATGCTCGCGCGCCTTCACATCCTCGACCAGCCGGCCGATCTTCGGATTGTCGGCCCCGATCTCGATACCGGCGTCCGCCAGCCGCGCCAGGATATTCGACCGCCCCGCCTGATCCGACACCACGACGTGCCGGCGGTTGCCGACCAGGACGGGATCCATGTGCTCGTAGGTCCGGGGATCCTTCTGAACCGCCGAGACGTGCAGGCCCCCCTTGTGGCTGAACGCCCCCTCCCCGACATAGGCCTGGCTGCGGTTCGGGCTGCGGTTCAACAGTTCGTCCAGCATATGCGACACGGATGTCAGCCGTTCCATCTGCGCCGGCGAAATCCCGATATCGTAATCCGTCTTCAACGCCAGGGTCGGAATCAGGGAGATCAGGTTGGCGTTGCCGCAGCGCTCGCCCAACCCGTTGATCGTCCCCTGGACCTGCCGGACCCCCGCCTCGACCGCGGCGAGGGAATTGGCGACGGCGTTCTCGGTATCGTTATGGGCGTGGATTCCGAGGTGCGTGCCGGGGATATGCTGCGCGACATCGGATACGATGCGGTGCACGTCGTCCGGCAACGTGCCGCCGTTGGTGTCGCACAGCACGACCCAGCGCGCGCCGGCGTCGAAGGCGGCCCTCAGGCAGTCCAGGGCGAATCCCCGGTCGGCCTTGTAGCCGTCGAAGAAATGCTCGGCGTCGAACATCACCTCGTCGAGCCGCCGGGTGGCCAACGCGACGCTGTCGGCGATCATCGCGATATTCTCCTCGAGCGTCGTCTCGAGGGCGATATCGACATGAAAATCCCAGGTCTTGCCGACCATGCAGACCGTCCGCGCCTTCGTCGTCAGGATCGCGGTCAGGCCCGGGTCGTTCTCGGCGCTGCGGCCGGGCCGGCGGGTCATGCCGAAGGCGGTGAATTTCGCCGTCTTCAACGCGGGCGGGGCCTCGAAGAACGCATCGTCGGTCGGGTTGGCGCCGGGCCAGCCGCCCTCGATATAGTCGATGCCCAGCGCGTCGAGCGCCTCGGCGATGGTTGTCTTGTCGCGCACGGAGAAATCGACGCCGCGGGTTTGCGCGCCGTCCCGCAGCGTGGTGTCGAACAGATAGATGCGCTTGTCGTCGGCGCTCACGCGGTTTCTCCGAACCGATTTCTTCAAAGCGGACAGTTACCACCGGCACACGGCTGCAATGCTGCGACACGGACTCACAGGGCGCGCCGGCGGGTCGGCTTCCCCCGTCGCGGCAGCCTTGCTAAGTAGCGGGCTAGGAAACCCCGCCGCGACCGGTCACATGCCCGAAGCCTCCGCGCCCGTTTCATCCATCCTCGACCTGATCGGCAATACGCCGCTGGTCGAGGCCGCCTGCTTCGATACCGGACCGTGCCGCCTGTTCCTCAAGCTGGAAAGCCAGAATCCCGGCGGTTCGATCAAGGACCGGGTCGCGCGCTCGATGATCCGGGCCGCGGAAGAAGCCGGCGATCTCAAGCCCGGCGGCACGATCGTCGAGGCGACGGCCGGCAACACCGGGCTCGGCCTCGCCCTGATCGGCGTCCTCAGGGGCTACCGCTGCATCCTGGTTGTGCCGGATAAAATGAGCCAGGAGAAGATTTTCCACCTGAAAGCCCTGGGCGCCGACGTCCGCCTGACCCGGTCCGACGTCAACAAGGGACATCCCGATTACTACCAGGAGGTTGCGGCGCGCCTGGTCCGGGAGATTCCCGGCGCCTGGTGGGCCGACCAGTTCGGCAATCCGGCCAACCCGAGCGCGCACGAAACCGGCACCGGGCCCGAAATTCTCGAGCAGATGGGCGGCGATGTGGACGCGGTCGTGTGCGGCGTCGGCTCGGGCGGAACGATAACCGGTATCGGCCGATTCATGGCCGCGAACTCACCGAAGACCGAGATGGTGCTGGCCGATCCCGAAGGCTCGATCCTTGCCGGCTATGTGAACGGCGGGACGGTTGCCAACGAGGTCGGGTCGTGGCTGGTCGAAGGGATCGGCGAAGATTTCATCCCGCCGGTTTCCGATCTCGGTCTGGCCCGCAAGGCCTACACGATCCCGGATTCCGAAGCCTTCGCAACCATTCGGACCCTGCTGCTGAAGGACGGCATATTCGCCGGCACGTCGTCGGGGACGCTGATCGCGGCGGCGCTGCGCTATTGCCGGGAACAGACGGAACCGAAGCGGGTCGTCACGCTGGTCTGCGACAGCGGCGCCAAATACCTCTCGAAAGCCTACAACGACTACTGGATGGCCGATCACGGCTTTCTCAGCACCGAACCGGCGGGCGACCTGCGCGATCTGATCGGCCGCAAGCATTCCGAACGGGCCGTGGTCACCGTCGAGCCCGGCGAAACCCTGATGGCCGCGTTCGGCCGGATGAAGCTGCATGACGTTTCGCAACTTCCGGTGCTGGACGACGGCCGGATCGTCGGTCTCATCGACGAGAGCGATATCCTGCTGTCGGTGCTGGACGATCCGGGCCGGTTCGAAACACCGGTGCACGACTCGATGACGGCCAATCTGGAAACCATCGACCCCGGCCAGCCCATCGACACGCTTCCGCACCTGTTCGACGGAGACAAGGTCGCCATCGTGATGGAGGGCGAACGCTTCCTCGGCCTGATTACGCGGATCGACCTGCTGAACTACCTGCGCCAGCGCGCAGCCTGATCCGGAGCCCCGCCGCAGTTACGCCGGCTGCGCGGCATCGCCGTGTTCTCCATCGGGCAGGTAGTTCCGCCAGCGGGCTTCGACCTCGGCCGCCAGACTCTTTCGCAGGCCGAGCGCGAAGGCGATTTCGGCGACCAGGAACATCGGCGCGATGAAGACCTGCATGACATTGTCCAGCAATGCCGGTTTACGCCCTTCGAAGGCGTGGCCGAGCAGCTGAAGCGTCCAACCGCCGACGAAGAGTATCGCGAAGCCGATCCCGACTGCCGCTGCGCCCTGCGTCGCCAGCCAATCGGCGAACGGCAGCGCCGGAACGAAAACAAGCGACGTAACGATGCCGAACGGCCGGTCCAAGGCGATCCAGAACAGCCAGACGGCCGCGGCGAGGATTGTCGCCAGCGAAATATCGTACCAGCCGGCCGTGACGAATGTCACCAGCGCCGGCGGCAGGAGCAGGGACACCGCGATCGCCGGCACGCCGATAATGTGGGTCGCTTTGTTGCGGCCGTCCCGGTGATAGGACGCGTATCTGGAAACCTGCCCGATGAAATAGCGCTGCATGGCCTAGCGCCCCGAACCGTCGGAACTGTCTTCGGCCGCGATCCGGGCATACCGGCCGCGATAGTACAGCAGCGGATCGACGTCGGCCTCGTGGCTGAACTGCACGACCTCTCCGACGACGATGATGTGGTCGCCGCCGTCGTGGACGGCATGGGTCACGCATTCGAAGACCGCCAGCGCATCGGCGAAAACCGGGCAGCCCACGCTGCACAGGTCATAGCCGACATGGCGCCACTTGTCCTCCGACGGGCGGGCGAAATGGGCGGATACATCTTCCTGCCGGTCGGTCAGCACGTTGACCGCAAAGGTCTTCGTCTTCGAGAAATGACCAAAGGAATAGCTGCCCCGGTCCAGGCAGAAGAGGAGCAGCGGCGGCTCCAGCGAGACCGAACTGAAGGAGTTGGCGGTAAAGCCGACCGGCGCACCGCTGTCCGACATGGTGGTGATAACGGTGACGCCGGTCGCGAAGGTTCCCAGCGCGCTGCGATAATCACGGGCATCACTCACTGCGGCGGCCACGCTTTCGCTCCTGCACTCCCGATGATCGCATCAACCTAGCCGCCCTGCTTCGAGGCGTCAAAACGGTACCGTTGCAGGCTGGTAATGGCAGCCCCGCTGTGCCAGTTAGACGCCGTCCGATCCTGTCAACGCCTCCCCGGAGACCCTCCCTGTGAAGCTCGATACCCGCATCGTCCGCGCCGGCATTTCGCCCGATCCGACCACCGGCGCCATCCTCCCGCCGATCTACGAGACGGCGACTTTCGTGCTGGAGGAGATCGGCAGGGACAAGGGTTTCGACTACACCCGCTCGTCGAATCCGACCCGTCAGGTTCTGGAGGCGAATCTCGCCGCCATCGAAGGCGCCGACTATGGCGTCTGCTTCTCCAGCGGCATGGCGAGCGTCGACAGCGTCATGAAGCTGCTGTCCGCCGGCGACCACACCATCTCTTCGAACGATGTCTACGGCGGCGTCTCCCGGCATTTCAACCGGGTCCTGACGCGCTACGGCCTCGACTTCACCTATGTCGACACCGCCGACCCGGACGCGGTGCGCGCGGCGATCCGCCCGGAAACCCGGATGCTGTGGGTCGAAACGCCGACCAATCCGCTGCTGCAGGTGACCGATCTGGCGGCGATGGCGGCGATCGCGAAGGAGCACAATCTCCTGTTCGGCGTCGATTCCACCTTTGCCACCCCGGTCTTCCTGCGGCCGCTGGAGTTCGGCGCGGATATCGTGGTCCACAGCACGACCAAGTATCTCTCCGGCCACAACCAGATCATCGGCGGCGCCGTCCTGACGAACCGGGAAGACATCTACAACGAAATGAAGTTCATCCAGAAAACCATCGGCGCCGTGCCGAGCCCGATGGATTGCTGGCTCGTGCTTCTCGGCCTGAAGACGCTGCATCTGCGCATGGCGCGCCACAACAAGAGCGGCACCAGGATCGCGCGGTTCCTGGAAGACCACGACAGGGTGGCGCGGGTGCGCTATCCCGGCCTGCCCTCCCACCCGCAGCACAACATCGCGGCGGCCCAGATGGACGGATTCTCCGGCATGATTTCCTTCGAGCTGAAGGGCGGCATCCCGGCGGGCAAGGCGTTGATGAACTCGGTCGAACTGTGCGCGCTGGCCGAGAGCCTGGGCGCCGTGGAAACCATGATTACCCATCCGGCGACCATGACCCACGCCGAGGTGCCGGCCGAGGAGCGCCATGCCCGCGGGCTGACCGACGGCCTCGTCCGCCTTTCGGTCGGGATCGAGGACTGCGACGATATCCTGGCGGATCTTGGCCGGGCGCTCGCGGCGGCCTGAGCGCCGTTGCGGCGGCGCCGGATCAATTGTCCGGAACCCGGACGCCGGCTTCTTGCAATGGCCCGGCATCTTGGCCATCATACCGGCGCCAAAACAGCCTGACGGATCGGGCAGGAACCGGCCGAACAAGCATCGATGACTGCGCACACCGCCAAGCTGCCGCGTTTTTTCTACCGGATGCCGCCCCGGCCTTGCCCCTATTTGAAGGGGCGGACGGAGCAGAATATCTTCACCGAACTCACCGGCGCCAACACGGCCGGCCTGTACGACGCGCTGACCCAATCGGGCTTCCGGCGCTCGCACAATGTCGCCTACCGGCCGGCCTGCCCCGGGTGCCGGGCCTGCGTGCCGGTCCGCGTCCTCGCGCCGTCTTTCTCGCCGGGCGCCAGCCTGCGCCGGATCGTCAAGCGTAACGGCGATCTCGCGGAAAAGGATCTGCCGGCCCGGGCGACGGCCGAGCAATACGAGCTGTTCCTGCGCTATGTAACCTCGCGCCATGGCGACGGCGAGATGGCCGGCATGACCTTCCAGGATTATGCCGCCATGGTGCAGGACAGTCCCTTGCGCACCTTCGTGACCGAATTCCGCGACACCGCCGGGCGCCTGCGCGCCTGCGCGCTGGTCGACCGGCTGGAAGACGGCCTCTCCGCCGTTTACAGCTTCTTCGATCCGGCCATGGAACAGCGCAGCCTGGGCACCTTCATGATCGTCCGCCTGATCGCCAAGTCGCGCCGGCTCGGCCTGCCCTACCTCTATCTCGGCTACTGGATCGAGGGCAGCCGGAAGATGTCCTACAAATGGCGCTTCCGGCCGCTCGAAGGGCTGACGGCGGACGGATGGCGCCTGCTCGATCTGCGGCCGCCCGAAGAGCCCGACCTGTTCGCGGCCTGAGCCGGTAGGCGTCCGGATCGCCGGTCCGGGGTCCCGGCGCGGAAACGGCCCCGGCGCCTGCCCGAAGGCAGCGCGCCTACCGGCCAATAGCGCACATGTTGCCACTGCGTGTTATCCGCATATAATGCAGCCACGCCGCCGTGCGGAGGCGTATCCTTGCGCTGAATCCGCCGCCCCGGCTATTCGGTATTTGCCTGCCTGAACCTGCCTCGTTTGGAACGTCAGGCGGCACGAGGGAGCCACAACAGTCAAAGAGGACGGTCCATGAAACGTCGTATTTTCCTGTCGGGCGCGGCTGCGGCCGGCGCTACCGTCGCCGCCAGCGCACTGCCGAAACCGGCTCTGGCACAGAAGAATGTCGAAGCCGTCATGGTGACGACCTGGCCGCGCGATTTTCCGGGCCTCGGCACCGGCGCGCAGCGTCTGGCCAAGCGCATCAACGATGCCACCGACGGCAAGATCAAGATCACCTACTACGCCGCCGGCGAGAAGGTCGGCGCCTTCGCCTCGTTCGACGAAGTCGCGTCGGGCAAGGCCCAGATCTATCACGCCGCCGACTATTACTGGAAAGGCAAGCACCCGGCCTGGGCCTATTATACGGCGGTGCCGTTCGGCCTGACCTATGCCGAAATCAACGCCTGGATCCAGTGGGGCGGCGGACAGCAGCTCTGGGACAAGGTCGCCGGCGAATTCGGCCTCAAATGCGTGCGCGGCGGTAACACCGGCGTCCAGATGGGCGGCTGGTTCCGCAAGGAGATCAACTCGCCGGACGATCTCAAGGGCCTGAAGATGCGTATTCCGGGCCTGGGCGGCGACGTCATGGCCAAGCTGGGCGCATCGCCGGTCTCGCTGCCGGGCGGCCAGATTTACGAAAACCTGGTCTCCGGCGCCATCGACGCCACAGAGTGGGTCGGCCCGTGGAACGACAAGTTCATGAAGTTCTACGAGGCGGCCAGCTACTACTACTATCCGGGCATGCACGAGCCGGGCTCGATGCTGGCCCTGGGTATGAACGCTTCGTGGTGGGGCAAGCTGAGCAAGAACGATCAGACGATCATCGAAGGGCTCGCCGCCGCCGAGAACGACATCATGATGGCTGAATTCAACGCCAAGTCCGGTCAGGCGCTGAAGGAGCTGCTCACGGACCACGGCGTCAAGCTGCGCCAGTTCAACGACGATGTCTACGACGCGTTCTACAAGGCCGCTCAGGAAGTCTTCGAGGCGACCCGCTCGCACAGCAAGCTGGCGAGAGAAGTCGACGACAGCTTCCGCAATGCGCGCGCCGAACTCGGCGCCTGGACGCAGATTTCCGACCAGGCCTATCTGGCCCAGCGGAACCGCGTGCTCGGCCTCTAGCCGGATTGTCGTCCGGACAAGTTCGGGAGCAGCCGATGGCGCCATCGGCTGCTCCCTGTTCTTTCGGTCCCGTTTCCTGACGCGTTGAGCGGGCGCCGGGCAAACGACCCAGCCTTTCGAGCGAACCAGCATGAGTACTGCGACGGCGGCCGGTTCCGGCTCCCTGTCCGATCTCACGGCGGCGGCCGGCCGATTGCAGCCGGCGTTGCGCATCCTTGCGCTGTCCGTGTCCTATCTCGGCTTCGTCTATCTGGCGAACGCCTACATGGTCTTCTGGCTCGAATGGCCCGGCGTCGTCGCCCTGCTCGGCGACGCCGGCCTGTTCGGTTTTGCGCCTCCCAAAGAGCCGCTCGGCAGCGAGGTCGCCCTCGCCTTTCTTCAGATTGCGTTATACGTCGCGATGGTGATCGCCATCACCGTCTACGTCTTGCGGAGCCGGGAGCGGACGCTCCATGCCGACGCGCAGACGCTGAGCGCGATCGGGGCATTCATCGCCCGGGCCGCCTTCTGGACCGTCCTTCTTGTCGGCCTTGCCGATGCTGTCGTTTCGTTCCTTCGGGTCGAAGGGCTGCTCGTAGACATTGTCGGCAAGAGCCTGGCTCAGGATCTGGGCAAGTCGGCCTTTCGCGCCCAGGTCATGCACCTGCCCCTGATGGGGGTCGCGATAGCAATCTCGCTGTTCACCCGGTCGGTCGGCTTTACCTGGCTGGCGCTGCTGGTCGTGGTCGCCGAACTGCAGATCGTGATCCTGCGCTTCCTCTTTTCCTACGAACAGGCCTTCATGGCCGATCTGGTGCGGTACTGGTACGCCGCCCTGTTCCTGTTCGCGAGCGCCTACACGCTGCTGCACGAAGGCCATGTCCGGGTCGATGTGCTCTATTCCGGCTTCGGCCCGCGCCGGCGCGCCTGGGTCAACGCGATCGGCGCGGCCATCCTGGGCGCCCCGGTGTGCTGGATCGTGATGACGATGGGCCTGGCCAACAAGTTCAGCATCGTCAGCGGCCCGCTGCTCAGTTTCGAGGTCACCCAGGCCGGCTTCGGCCTCTATGTCAAATACATGCTGGCCGGGTATCTCCTGGTGTTCGCCGTGACCATGCTGCTGGAATTCATGGCATCGATGCTGTCCAATGCCGGCGTCCTGCTGGAGGAAGCGGACGCGCCGAAGAGCGTGGCCGAGAGCGATGTGCACCATTAGGGGCGGCAACCGGGCGATGCGGCAGGGCGACGGCTGATGGAATTCTTCTTCCTGCTGCTTCTGGTGCTGCTGATGGCCGGCGCCCTGGCGTCCGGCTATCCGGTCGCCTTTGCGCTGCCCGGTTCGGCCGTCCTCACCATCCTGCTCGCGACGATCGCCGGCCTGATCTTCACCGGCGACGAGGGAAGCTTCTTCCACACCGGCGGGCCCGTCGAATGGCTGAATTCGGGCGTCTCCAACTTCAGGGGCGTCTACTGGGATCCCGATCGCGACACGCTGATCGCGATTCCGCTGTTCGTGTTCATGGGCATCATGCTCGAGCGGTCGAAGATCGCCGAGGACCTGCTGGTGACCATGGCCCAGCTGTTCGGCCGCATCCCGGGCGGCCTGGGCATCTCGGTCGTGTTCGTCGGTGCGTTGCTGGCGGCGACCACTGGGATCGTCGGCGCGACGGTCGTCGCCATGGGGCTGATTTCCCTGCCGGTCATGCTGCGCGCCAAATACAGCCCGGCGCTCGCCACCGGTACGATCGCCGCGTCGGGAACCTTGGGCCAGATCATTCCGCCGTCGATCGTGCTGATCATCCTGGCGGACCAGCTGTCGAACGCCACCGACCAGGCGCTGACCCTGCGCAAGGCGGAATACAAGGCGGGCACCGGTTCGAGCGCCATGCCCAGCGACTACGGCCTGAACTCGGCCAGCGCCGGCGACATGTTCCTCGGCGCCTTCCTGCCGGGCATGGTTCTGGTCGGCCTGTATATCCTGTTTATCCTGGTGACGGCGCTGATGCGGCCCAAGCTGGCGCCGCCGGTTCCCCGGGAAGGAAAGTTCGATGCAGCTTTCGCCAGGCGGGTGCTGATCGTTCTGGTGCCGCCGCTGACCCTGATCTTCGCGGTGCTCGGCTCGATCCTGTCCGGTATCGCAACCGTGAACCAGGCCGGCGCCATCGGCGCGACCGGCGCCATGATCATGGCCGGCTACCGGCTCTACCAGGGCCGCAGGGGCGCCTTTTACCCGGCAGTGCTCGCCGTCCTGTCGATCGTCGCGATCCTGGTCCTGCTCTCGTTTTACACGATCAACGTCAAGAATGTCGCCACCGCCGACGACGTGACGGCGCTGATCCTCGCGTCGATCGCCGTCTTCTTTCTGCTGGCTTCACTCGTCTGGAGCGGCTGGCGGGTCTACAAGACCGACGACACGCTGCGCTACGTTATGGTCGAGACGGCGAAAACCACCTCGCTGGTCTTCATCATCCTGATCGGCGCGGCGATGCTGACCGCCGCCTTCCGCGCTTTCGGCGGGGAAGATCTCGTGCGCGAATTCCTGTTCGGCCTGCCCGGCGGCTTCCTCGCCAAGTTCGCCCTGGTCATGGCGGTGATCTTCATCCTCGGCTTTTTCCTCGATTTCATCGAGATCGCGGTGGTCGTGGTGCCGATCATCGCACCGATCCTGCTCGCCGACCCGTCGGCCAACGTCACCGCCGTATGGCTCGGCGTGATGATCGGCGTCAATATCCAGACATCCTTCCTGACCCCGCCGTTCGGCTTCGCCCTGTTCTACCTGCGCGGCGTGGCGCCGGCATCGGTCAAGACCATATCGATGTACAAGGGCGTGGTGCCCTTCATTATCCTGCAGCTGGTCGCCCTCGGCATCGTCGGCCTCTACCCGTCGCTGGTGAACTATCTGCCGAACCGCATCTCGCTCAGCGGCGAGAATGCGCCGCCGCCGCGCAATCCGCGCCTCCAGGCCTGCATCGAAGAGCGCAACTTCGTGTTGATGATGGAGAAGCGCGCGGTCCTCCTGGCGGCGGTCGACAAGATATCGAAGACCGATATTTCCTATCTGCCGGCCGAACGGCAGGGAACGCTCAAGCGGGCCTACAAGAATGCCCGGGATACCTTCGCGCGGATCGGCGACGTCGGCACGGCGGAGAAGGCCGTGGCCGAATACGTGCCGGCCTACCGGCCGATGCACCGCGAGGTGCGCTCGGTCAACCGCCAGGTCCTGATCATCGACGGGAAGCTGGCCCAGGAAGCCGAAGACCTGCGCCGGCTGCGGGACGCCGACCGGCCGGACCGGGCGGCAATCGCCGATCTCGAGAAGGACATGGCCGAGTTGCAGGCCGAGAAGAAAGCGCTCCTGGCGACGGTGCCCGCCGACTGGCAGGCCAGACGCAAGAAATATCTCGACCTCGCCAAGAAGGAGCGGCTGGCCCGCCTGCGCTATCGCCGGACGGCCGACAACGCCTATGCGCCGATCAAGGAAACCCGGTCGCTGATTGTCGGCGCCGGTGCCCTGAGCGCCCTCAAACCGAAACTCACGGCGCTCAAACCGCTGATCGAATCGGGCGATCCGAAAGCGGCAACAACCGCGCTCAGGGCCCTGGAGCGCGAGATGCGTTCGGTGCAAGGCACCAGCGCGATCCGCTCGCGCCTGACCAATGCACGGCGCAGTCTGCGCCCGACCCGGCTGCGGCGGGACCGGGCACTGAAGGCCCATGGCGATGCGCTGAAACGGTTCGACGGCGAGATCGCCTGGCGGACCGCGGCGCAGGCGAGGCTCACCGGCCCGCTGGCCGAATACGACGCGGCGATCGCCCAGACCATCGGCCTGCGCCTGCAGACGCGCCTGAACAGCGACCAGGCCGGCGACGTCGCGGCCTGCCTGGCCAACCATCGGGACATTTCGCTGAACTTCTAGGACTGCCGGACGTTTCGGCCCGGCCGGGAGCGGGACCAGAAGCGGTTGCCGCGCGGAAAGCCCCTGGGCGGCAGGCGGCCGGCCTGGGCGCGCTTGCCGAGCCATTCGGCCAGCTCGTCCGCAGAAAAGGTCCGCGTCCTTGCGCCGGTCCGGCAGTCGAGACCGTCAGCGAGGGTGAAGGTTCTGGCGTCGGCCAGCCCGCGTTCCCGGTACTTTTGCAGGATCACGCCCTTGCCGCGGGTCATTTCCGGCAGTTCCGCCACCGGAAAGACCAGCAGCTTGCGGTTGTCGCCGAGCACGGCAACATGGTCGCCGGCGCCGTCCGCGCAGACCGCGGCCTCGACATCGCCGGCAACGTTGAGCACCTGCTTGCCCGCCTTCGTCTGCGCTACGACCTCCTGCTCCGGCACCAGAAAACCGCGCCCGTCGCTGCTCGCAACCAGCAGTCTACGCGCCGGGTCGTGCACCCTGAGCGAGACGATCTCGCTGTCGTTGCCGAGGTCGATCGACAGGCGGATCGGCTCGCCGAAGCCCCGCCCGCGCGGCAGCCTGTCGACCGGGATGGTGTAGAAGCGCCCGTCGGTGCCGAACAGGACCAGCCGGTCGGTCGTCATGGCGTGCAGGACAAATCGCTCCCGGTCGCCTTCCTTGTAGCGGTGGCCGCCGGTGTCGGTGACATGGCCGCCCACCGTCCGGATCCAGCCCTTCTCCGAACACAGGACTGTCACCGGTTCCTTCGCGACCAGCGCCTCGAAATCGACGATCTCGGCGCCCGGCGCATCGCCCAGTTCGGTGCGGCGCCGGCCCAGTTCCGTATCCGGCCCGAACCTCTCGTGCAGCCGGTCGACCTCGAAGGCGACGCATTTCCACTGGCGGGCCTGATCCTGGAGCAGCCCGGTCAGGTCCGCCTGCTCGTCCTCCAGCCCGGCCAGTTCCTCGCGAATACCTATCTCTTCCAGCTTGTGCAGGGCGCGCAGGCGCATGTTGAGGATCGCCTCGACCTGAACCTCGTTCAGATCGTAGCGGCCCATCAGCTCCTGCTTCGGATGGTCCTCGAAGCGGACGATGCGGATGACTTCGTCGAGATTCAGGTAGGCGACGATGAAGCCCTGCAGAACCTCGACCCGGCGGGCGATGATGCCGAGCCGGTGCCCGGTCCGCCGCCCGAGAACTTCGCGGCGATGGTTCAGGAAGGCGCACAGGGCCTCGCGCAGGTCCATCACCCGCGGCGTCCGCTCGGCGTCCAGCACGTTGAAATTCAGCCCGAACCGGCTTTCCAGCTCGCTCGCGCGGAACAGCGATTCCATCAGCACCGCCGGCTCGACATTGCGGCTGCGCGGCTGAATGACGATGCGGATGTCCTCGGCCGATTCGTCGACGATATCGGCCACCAGCGGCAGCTTCTTCGCCGCCAGCAATTCGTCGAGCTTCTCCATCAGGCGGCCCTTCTGGACGCCGTAGGGAATCTCGGTGACGACGACGGTGCTGCCGCCGCCCTTGCGCGGCTCGGCCAGCCAGCGCGCCCGGATGCGCAGGCTGCCGCGGCCGGTCTCGTAGGCGGCGGTCACAGCCTCGCGGGTTTCGACCAGCACACCGCCGGTCGGGAAGTCCGGGCCGGGCATCGCCTCGATCAGGTCGGCGACCGGCACCTTGTGCCGGTTATCCGGATTCCGGCGCAGCAGCAATTTCAGGGCGTCGCAGATTTCGGCGACGTTGTGCGGCGGGATGTTGGTCGCCATGCCGACGGCGATGCCGCTGGCGCCGTTGGCCAGCAGGTTCGGGAAGTTGGCCGGCAGCACGACCGGCTCGCTGCCCTCGCCATCGTAGGTTTCGCGGAAGTCGACGGCGTCTTCGTCGATGCCTTCGAGGAGCAGCTCGGCAACCTCGGTCAGCCGCGCCTCGGTATAACGCATGGCCGCCGGGTTATCGCCGTCGATATTGCCGAAATTGCCCTGCCCGTCGACCAGCGGATAGCGCACGGCGAATTCCTGCGCCAGGCGCACCATGGCGTCGTAGATCGCCTGGTCGCCGTGGGGATGGTATTTGCCCATCACGTCGCCGACGATGCGGGCGCATTTCTTGAAGCCGGACGCCGGGTCGAGCCGCAATTCCCGCATGGCGTGGAGCAGGCGCCGATGGACCGGCTTCAGCCCGTCGCGGACATCCGGCAGCGAGCGCGACACGATGGTGGAGAGCGCATAGGACAGATAGCGCTCCCCCAATGCCTCCGCCAGCGGCGTGTCGCGGACTTCCGCTGCGATTGGGGTATCGGCCATAGTATGCTCCCGAGAGGGCAGATATAGTAGCTGACGCGGTTACGAGGTCAAGAAATAGTGGCGTCGCGGCCTTTGCGTCGGGTCTTTCGATCAGTCGGTATCGCGCGATGCCGGGGCCGGAGCCGCCGGCTTCGTCAGCGCGCGGGTGCCTCCGGAGCGCGGCGAGCCCTCGCACCTTCCCTTTCCCGATATACGTTCCAGCCGGCGAATCGGGAACGCATTGTTGCCGGCCATTCCGGAAAGGCGGCGGTTCGCTTGCGCGGGCGCGGCGCGCGCGCCATATTTCTCCAAACCAGCGGGGGATCGGCAATCGGGCGTCACCGACGTCCCGTCCCTCGACCGGGACCGCAGATGAAGAAGCACCTCGCCATCCTTTTGCTTGCCGCCGGCATTCCGGCCAGCACGGCGGCGGCGGGTTCGGCATCCATCTCGGCGCAGCCCTCGATCTCGATCGCCGGATTCGGCCGGTACCTGACGCAAAAGACCGGCGAATCGTTCCCCACACCGCAGACTGCCGCTGGCCGGACCGTTGTTATATCCCGGCCTCGTCTTATAAATCGCACGAACGTCATTTTCGGCCAGCTGGGCCGCGAATTCGGAGTCGAAATCGACCTCCACGGATTCGGAGAGGGGCCGGTGAGGCTTACGATCCGCACCGTTCACCCGCCCCTCACCAATCCCGAGACCGGCAGGACGACCCAGGTCAGCGAGTACGGCCAGGATGTCGAAAAGCGCCGGAATGTCTATTTCGGCTTTACCTTCAGCCGCCGGTGGGAGCTGGCGGAAGGCGTATGGGTGAAACAGTTCCTCTACCGGGGACGATTGCTGGCGCAGCAGCGCTTCCGGATCGTCATCCCGATAAATTGACCGGCGCCGCCCGATGCGCGTTTTCGCCGCCCTGCTGATCGTCCTGCCGATCGCCGCCCATTCCGTCTCGGCGCAGAGCGGTCCCTCGATCTCCGTCGTCGATTATGGAATCTACACACTCAGCGTCGATCACCGGGCCTCGGCGCAGCGGGCCCTCAGCGGCGAGCGCAACGTCGTCTCGAACATCCGCATCTTCCGGCGCACCCGGACCGTGTTCGGCCAGCTCGGTCGCAGTATCGGCTACCGTTTCAGGATTGCCGATCCCACATTGCTCGGCCGCCAACTGACGCTGCGCACCACCTTCCCGCCGCTGCACGATCCGCAGACCGGGCGCCGGGGCACGTCTCAGTCGCGCCCGTTCATGCCGCTGTCGAACGGCGTGTATTACGACGGCTACCGCTTCGATTTCATGTGGGAACTGGCCGAAGGGCTGTGGCGCTTCCAGCTGCTGGACGGCGAGAAACTGCTGCACGAGGAAGTGCTGCGTGTCGTTGTTCCGCTCAACTAGGCGGGCTATTGCGGCGCTGGCGCTGCTGGCGTTTTCCGGCGCGGCGGCGGCGCAGGCGCAGGACCGCGCTGCCGGCGCGGTCCGCGAAAACGGCGCGGCGGTCCTCGACTACGGCATCTACGCGCATAGCGATCTCGGCCTTGTCGAGGCGCCCGGAGACATATCGGGCTGGCGCTTCACGGCGGCCAACGTCCGGCTGTTGCGCCGGACGCAGACGATACTGGCGCAACCGGGCCTGACCTTCGGCATGCGCTTCCGGGTGACCGACGCCCGCCTGATCGGCAAGACCCTCTCCCTGGTCATACGGTTCCCGAGGATGACCAACCCTGCGACGGGAAAGTCCGGCGTCGTGCTGTCAGACCGGATACTCGCGACGGGCGGCCTGCGGCGGCAACTCTTCCGCTTCGACCATATGTGGGAAATGGCGGAAGGCCCCTAGATCATGACGCTGCGCGACGGACCGAGGATCGTCGCCGAGGTTCCGTTCAGGGTCGTGGTCGCCCTGAACTGACCCGGAACCAGCCGGGAATTGGCCGGGAATTGGCCGGAAACCGGCTTGAAACCGACCGGCGAGCGGCTGCCCTATTTCCGGAGCAGGAATTCCCGGCCGATCTTGACCTGGGGCCGGCCGGCGTAATCGACGATATCGGCGGTGGCGTAGGTCTCGTGCCAGTCGTCGGGCAGGAAGCTGCCGGTGCCGATCGCGTCGACAGGCGCGTTTGCGATCGCCATAACCCGGCATTTGGCCGGGCCGAAACCGGAGGAAGCGACGATCCGCACGGCGCCGAAGCCGGCTTTGTCGAGCTTTTCCCGCATCATCCAGATCGCCGCCGCCGAGACGCCGGGGCCGATCAGGTGGCGCAGTTCGGCCTCGCTGCGGTAGCCGCGGATCGATTCCGGCGCCTTGCGGTCGAGCACCGAATAGGCGATCGACGGGTCCAGCCCCTCCATGTACCGGCTGCCCGGCGTGTCGAGCCGGACGGACAGGCGGCCGGCCGCGGCCAGTTCTGAAAAGGCGCGGCAAACTTCCAGCGAATCCGTCACTTCGCGGCCGAAATAGTCGACGAGGATGGTCAGGTCGTCGTCCGGGTAGGCCTCGTGGAACATTTCGGCGGCCCGCAGGGTCGAGCCGGCATAGCCGATGATGGCGTGGGGCATGGTGCCGAGGCCGCCGTCCTGGCTGAAGTAATGCGCCGTCGCCGACGTGGCGTTGCCGACGAAGCCGATGGCGCCGACCTTGCGGCGCGCCCGGCCCGAACCGACGCTGGCGGCGTAGGCCATCATCTCGGCCATGTCCGTCCCGGCACAGTGACGTGCATCGAAGCCGAGAAAGGCGACCTTCGGCAGCTCGGTGCACATCACGTCGGCATTGTAAGCCGCAACGCAAGCCGCACCGAGCTTTTGCAGGAACAGCGTTTCGAGATCGACCAGATGCTCGAACGGACCCGTGAGATAGACGATCGGCTCGCCGGCGCCGACCCATTTGCCCTCCGGGTATCGCAGATCGATCTCGATGGCGACGCCGCGCGCCGCCGCCATCGCCTCCAGCCAGTCGATCATCAGCCGCGGCGCCGAAACGACCGGCCGGCGCATGAAGATCGCATAGGTGACAGCGACGTCGCCGAATTTGCGCACGATGCCCTTGGACCGGTTGAAATAGGCGTCGGTCCAGGCCGCGACATCGGCTTCCGCAGGTCGGGTCTCGTTCACTGGCGGCCCCTTAGAAACTCGCTCTCGGCCGGTTCGGGGCCTATTCCGCCGCCACCTGCAGGCCGGACCTCTGGCGGTCCGCTTTCAGCATTTCCGCGATCAGGAAAGCCAGCTCCAGCGCCTGGTTGGCGTTCAGGCGCGGATCGCAGTGGGTGTGGTAGCGGTCGCCCAGCCGGTCTTCGGTAATTTCATGTGCGCCGCCGGTGCATTCCGTGACGTGCTGGCCGGTCATCTCGAAATGGACGCCGCCGGCGTAGGTGCCTTCGGCCCGGTGCACCTCGAAGAAGCCGCGCACCTCTTCCAGGATCCGGTCGAACTGCCGGGTCTTGAAGCCGGTGGCGGCCTTGATGGTGTTGCCGTGCATGGGATCGCAGGACCAGACCACCTTGCGCCCCTCGCGTTCGACCGCGCGGATCAGCGGCGGCAGGCCCGTGCGAACATTGCCGGCGCCCATGCGCGCAATCAGGGTGAGCCGGCCGGGCGTGTTTTCCGGGTTCAGGATTTCGATCAGGCGGATCAATTCGTCCGGATCGAGGCTGGGGCCGCATTTCAGACCGATCGGGTTGCCGACGCCGCGCAGGAACTCGACATGGGCGCCGTCCGGCTGGCGCGTCCGGTCGCCGATCCAAAGCATGTGCGCCGAACAGCCGTACCAGCCGCCGGTCAGGCTGTCCTGCCGTGTCAACGCCTGCTCGTAGGGCAGGAGCAGCCCTTCGTGCGAGGTAAACACGCTGGCTTCGCGGACATGGGGCGAAGACGAGGCATCGACGCCGCAGGCCGCCATGAAGTCGAGCGCCTCGGTAATCCGCTCGGCCAATTCGAGATAGCGCCGGCCGAAGACATCATCCCTGACGAAATCCTGGGTCCAGCGGTTGACCTGGTGGAGGTCGGCGAAGCCGCCGAGCGCGAAGGCGCGGACCAGGTTCATGGTCGCGGCGGACTGGTTGTAGGCCTGGATCATGCGCGCCGGATCGGGCACGCGGGCCTCGGCCTCGAACTCGATGCCGTTCACGATGTCGCCGCGATAGGACGGCAGCTCCCGGTCCCCCTGCCGCTCGACATCCGACGAGCGCGGCTTGGCGAACTGGCCGGCCAGGCGCCCGACCTTCACCACCGGCAGCGACGCGCCGTAGATCAGCACGACCGTCATCTGCAGCAACACCTTGAAGGTGTCGCGGATATTGTTCGGCGTGAACTCGGCGAAGCTCTCGGCGCAATCGCCGCCCTGGAGCAGGAAGGCTTTGCCCTCCGCCGCCATGCCGAGCTGGCGCGTCAGCTCCCGCGCTTCGCCGGCGAAGACCAGCGGCGGATAGCCGGAGAGCGTCTGCTCGACCGTCCGGAGTTGCGCTTCGTCGTTATAGGCCGGCAATTGCAGCGCGGGCTTGCCGCGCCACGAGTCCGGCGACCATTTTTCGGCCAACATTGCGCACCTGTGCCTTCAAGGGACCGTTTCAGCCTGGGTCGCAAAGCTAGTGCGCGCCGGCTGCGATGCCAACTGCGCCCATTGTTCCGGGCTATCGGCCCGGAATTCCGGGCTAACCCGCCGGCTGGACGTTCAGCCGGTTCCAGGTCGGCGAGATCAGGATCTCGTTCACGCACACCCGCGGGTGCAGGCGGGCGACGAAACGGATGGTCTCGCCCATGTCTTCCGGCTGCATCATGCGCACGCGCTCCTCTTCGGGAACCGGAATCGGGCGCTTGTCGAGGATCGGCGTGTTCACCTCGCCGGGCATGACGGTGCAGCAGCGGATGCCGTTCCGGCCCTCCTCGAGATTGAGATGGGCCGCCATGGCGCGCATACCGTGCTTGGTGGCGTTGTAGCCGGGGCCGGTGAGGAACGTATCGTAGCGGCCGGCCCACGAGGAGATCAGGATCAGCAGGCCGCCGCCGGCCTCGCGCATGGCGGGCAGCACCGCCTGCGCCGCGTTGTAGGAGCCGTTGAGATTAACATCGACGATCAGCTTCCAGCCTTCCGGCTCTAGCCGGCTCCAGGACCGGTCGGGAATGTTCAGCCCGGCGGAATGGACCAGCATGTCGATCTTGCCGTGCGCCTCGCGAATCTCGTCGGCCGTGGCCGCCATCGCAGCGCCATCGGCCACGTCGACGGGCTTTACCGCCGCCGTGCCGCCGCGCCCGGCGATCCGCGCCGCCACCTCGTCCAGCACGTCCCTGCGGCGGCCGGACAGGACGACGGCGGCGCCGTCGGCGGCCAGCGCCTCGGCGCCCGCCGCGCCTATCCCCGTGCCGCCGCCGGTGACCCAGGCCACCTTGTTCGCCAGTTCGCCCATGGCTTTCGATGCTCCTCTTTCGAAGAATTCGGGTCGACGAAACGCCGGCGCGGAAATCGTGGCGCCGGGCCCGCCTCCCCTGCTATGGAAGGCGCGCCCGGCCACGCTACGGACTCGAACGCGCAGGGTCAATTGCCGGCCGGCGCCGGCCGGCCGCCGCCCGCAGTTCCGGCCCCTCTCCCATGGATTGCCCCGATTATGGACACGATGGACAAGGCCCCGCTGATCACGCCCGACGATTTCCACGCCGAGACCGGCAACCGGTAATGGTTCGGCACCTGGCTGGGCGGGCGGGTGACCGCGCTGAGCTGGGGCACGGCCGAATTCGAGCTGCCGATCCGGGACGAATTTCTGCGCACCGGCGGCACGGTTGCAGGGCCGGTCCTCATGGGCGCAGCGGATATCGCGCTGTACGCCGCCGTGATGTCGGCCTATCCGGACGGCAGCAAGTCCGTGACGTCCGACATGACTATGCATTTCCTGCGCCGGCCCGCGGGCGCCCTGCTCAGGGCCCGGGCGGAACTGGTCAAGACCGGCCGGCGGCTCGCCATGGGGCGGATCGAAGTGACGATGGACGACGATCCGCGCGTCGTCGCCCATATCGCCGGCAGCTACGCCCTGCCGTGAGTCCGCCGATCGAACCGAGCCGTCCGGAACCGCCGTGCCGTTGCAAAACCGCGTAACGCCGTTCGGCGAAATCGTCTCCGACCCGGCTCGCGGCGCCTGGACGGGCAACCGCGGCTGCCTTCACGACGAGCGCAGGCAGTTGACCCGGCGGCGCTGGACGACAAAGGCGTGGATCGTCTGCCGCCTGTCCTTCGAGGGGCGGCAGCGCAAGCCGATGACGCCGGGCCGCTATACCGAACTGTTCTTCCTGGACGAGGCGACCGCTTTCGCCGCCGGCCATCGGCCTTGCTTCGAATGCCGACGGGCCGACGCGCTGGCCTTCCGCGCGGCTTGGTCGAAAGCGTTCCCGGCCGACCTTGCGGCGGCCGGCGATATGGACCGGGCGCTGCATCCCGAGCGGACATGCAGGCCTGCCAGGCGTCCGGTGGTCGCAGATGCGGCGGCCTTGCCCGACGGCGCCTTTCTTTTTCGATCCGAAGAGCCGGAAACACCGTTGCTGGCTTCCTCTGGCGCACTTTGGCGCTGGACGCCGGAAGGCTATTACGCAGTATGCGGCGCAAGTGGCCGGTCTGGGATTCTCCTGACCCCACCGCGGACGGTCGCGGTTCTGGCCGCAGGATATCCGGTGCAAATCGATTCCTAAGCAGCAGCCGGGAATTACGGTAATATTTTACCTCATAGATAAATTATTGGAATAATTGACAATTCACCGCTTGACGATGCGAAATTCGGCGCATATCTGACGCTGCATTCGCTGACGCCCGTTTATGGCGGTTACCGGAACTCATTCCGGAACGGCCGCAGGCGGCCGGACACAAGACCAACCCGTTACACCGGAACCTGCCCGATGAAGACCTACACGGCAACGCCGTCGGACATCGAGAAGAAATGGTGGCTGATCGACGCCCAGGATCTGGTGCTCGGACGGCTCGCCGTCGAAGTGGCCGACCTTCTGCGCGGCAAGCACAAGACGACCTACACCCCGCATATGGATTGCGGCGATCATGTCGTCGTCGTCAATGCCGGGAAGGTGCATCTGACCGGCAACAAGCGGGCCGACAAGCGCACCTACTGGCACACCGGCTATCCCGGCGGCATCAAGAGCCGCACGATGGCGCAGATCCTCGAGGGCAAGCACCCTGAACGCGCGGTCCAGAAGGCCGTGCAGCGCATGCTGCCGCGCGGACCGCTGGGCCGCCAGCAATTTTCCCATCTGCGCGTCTATGCCGGCGCCGACCATCCCCATGAAGCGCAGCAGCCCGAGGTTCTGGACATCGGCGCGCGCAACCGCAAGAACAAGAAGGCCGCGACCCGATGAGCGCATCCGATACGATCGAAACCGCCGCGGAAGAAACCGGCGCAACCGAATCCGCCGCCGGGGACTCCGGCAGCGGCGAACATCTCAGCGATCGGGACAAGGCGGCGGCCACCCTCGCCTCCCTGCTGCCGACAGGCGCTGCCGAGGCGGCAGCCGCCGAAGACGCCAACAAGGCGGCCGAACCGAAGCTGGATGACCGGGGCCGCGCCTATGCCACCGGCAAGCGCAAGGACGCCGTCGCCCGGGTCTGGATCAAGCCCGGCGCCGGCCGCATCATGGTCAACGGCCGCGACGCCGAAACCTATTTCGCCCGCGCCACCCTGCGCATGGTGATGAACCAGCCCTTCGAGGCAGCGGACCGCCGAGACCAGTTCGACGTCATGGCGACCGTCTCGGGCGGCGGCCTCAGCGGCCAGGCCGGCGCGGTGCGCCACGGCATTTCCAAGGCGCTGGTCAGTTTCGAGCCGGGCCTGCGGCCGGTCCTGAAAAAGGGCGGCTTCCTGACCCGCGACAGCCGCGTCGTCGAGCGCAAGAAATACGGCAAGGCCAAGGCCCGCCGCAGCTTCCAGTTCTCGAAGCGCTAGGCGCGGCGGCTTTTTGCCGAATCAGCCGACGCGGCTGCGGCACGCCCTTCGATACGCCGCTTCGCGGCAACTCAGGGTGAGGGGATGTTGTAGGGAAGGGAAACCCTTACAAACTTCCCTCATCCCGAGTAGGCGCTTCAGCGCCGTATCGAGGGACGCCACGCCGCCGCGGCCCCTGCGCCGACAATCAATCCTCGTCGTCCTCCGACCCTTCCGGCAGGGGTTGCGTCGCGACATGCTCGACATAGTCGCGCAGCGTATCCATCCGCTTGCGCAGCGTGATTTTCGGGATCGGGCCGAAGCCGAACATGTAGGCGTGGAACTCGACGCTGGTCTCGTTCTCCGGATCGTCTTCGCTTTCGCGCAGGAACACTGCGAACTCCGAGGGATTACGGAACAGGCGCCCGAGCAGGCCGACATTTTCCTTGACGTGGAAGGCCCATCCGGAGTCGTTCAGGATGCGGAAATGCGGCTGGTAGAACAGCGCCCGCATGAAGATGCGCAGATCGTTGGCCGAACGGGCGACCGTCAGGGTTTCGGAGAGGCGGGCCATTAAGCGTTCTGGACGTCGGGCGGCGGTCTGACTAGTTCCGCACTCACCTACAGGACTTTGGCGCCGGCGTGAATGACCCGGAATACCGGGTGCCGGACGGAAAACGGATCGATGTCATGAGCACAGGCGAGATACGGGTCGGCGTCCTGGGCGCCAGCGGCTATACGGGCGCCGATCTGGTGCGCCTGGCCGTGACCCACCCGAACCTGCGGATCACGCTGATGACGGCCGACCGGCACGCCGGCAAGCCGATGCAGGCGGTGTTCCCGCATCTCGGCCCCCATGCCGGCAGGGCCGACCTGCCGGACCTGGTGAGGGTCGGCGACGCCGACTGGGACGCCTGCGACGCCGTCGTGTGCGGCCTGCCCCACGGCACGACCCAGGAGATCGTCGCCGGCCTGCCGGGGCACCTGAAGATCGCCGACATGTCGGCCGATTTCCGGCTGCGCAATATCGAGACCTATGCCGAATGGTACGGCCATGCGCACCGGGCGCCGCATTTGCAGCCGGACGCGGTCTACGGCCTCACGGAGTATTATCGCGACGCAATCGCCGCGGCCCGGCTGGTCGCCTGCCCCGGCTGCTATCCCACCGCCGCCCTGCTGATGCTGCTGCCGCTGGTCGGCGCGGGCCTGATCGACCCGGCGGATATCGTAATCGACGCCAAGTCCGGCACGTCGGGCGCCGGGCGGAGCCTAAAGGAAGGCACGCTGTTCTGCGAGGTCGCCGAGGGCATCCACCCCTACGGCGTTGCCGGCCACCGGCACGCGCCGGAGATCGAGCAGGAAGTGTCCGTCGCCGCCGGGCGGGAGGTGCTGGTCAATTTCACCCCGCACCTGATGCCGATGAACCGGGGCGAGCTGCTCACGACCTATGTCCGGCTGAGCGGCGGCGCGACGGCCGACGACCTCAGGGCCTGCCTCGAAGCGCGCTATGCGAACGAGCCCTTCGTCCATGTCGCGCCGGAGGGCATGGCGCCGGCAACGCGCCATGTCCGGGGCTCGAACCATGTCCTGCTCCAGGTCTATGCCGACCGGCTGCCCGGCCGGGCCATCCTGGTCTCGACGCTGGACAATCTGGTGAAAGGCTCTTCCGGCCAGGCGATCCAGAATATCAACCTGATGTTCGGCCTGTCGGAAACCGCCGGGCTGGAGCAGGCGCCGCTGTTCCCCTAGCCGCGGCGAGAACGAAATGGGGCTGATTTACTGCTTCCTCGATGTCGAAGTCGACGGACCGGCGCCGGGAACGAACTCGATGCTTGCCCTCGGTATTGCGGCTTTCGACGAGGAAGAGCGCGAACTGGACGCGTTCGAAATCAATCTCGAGACGCTGGAAGGCGCCGCCGGGGCGGAGAATGTGCTGGAGTGGTGGCGCACGCAGCCTGAGGCCTGGGCGCATATCCGCCGGGATACGGTGCCGCCAGCCGTCGGCATGGCTCGTTGCCTGCACTGGCTCGAAAGTCTCGGATCGGACCTTGTTCTGGCGGCCCATCCGCTGCTCCTGGACGGTCTCTGGCTTGACTGGTACTTCCGGAAATTCTGCAACGTCGCCGTCTTCGCCGGTCCCTTCGATGTCAGGTGTCCCTTTGTCGGCGCCGGCCTCGATGTGCCGTCCTACGTTCAGGCAGCCCTGAATTCGGCCTATTTCACGGCTCGCCCTGATTATCCGCCGGAGTTGCAGGGCGGCGCAGCGCACACCCATCGGCCGCTCGACGACGCCCGCGGGCACGCCGCACTGTATTTCGCCGCCCGCCGCCGCGTTCGGGCGGCGCACCGTTAACGCAGCCAGTCCAGCGGTCCGCCGTCCAGCCAGGCCTTGGCGCAGGCGTAGAGCCGTTCGACCTCCGGCCCCTTCAGCCCCGGCATGTCGCGCTTGACGTCGTAGCCGATCTGCGTCTGCAGGTAGGCGAGATGGCGGTAGCCCCCCGGAAACCGGGCCAGGATTTCGGGATCGAGGTCGACGGTCGCCGCCGGGTCGACCGGGTCCATCCGGTCTTTCTCGTAGATCGGCTGGCGCAGGACAAAGCCCCAGCGCCCGCCGCGCCGCTCGATGAAATCGCAGAAGCGCCCGGTGCAGACGACATCGACGAGCACGCCGTGGACCTCGGCGCGCTGGGAGATCGTCATCTTGGTCTGGCAGACCGCCCGGTCGCCGTTCAGGTCGATCGAGGTGCCGCCGAGGAAATGCAGGATGCTGACGCCGCGCTCCCAGCCCGCCCGGTTCATGGCGATGAACTCGTCGCCGGTGCCCTGGGTCCAGGTCGCCATCATCACGCCGTCCGGGTGCCAGACGGTGCGGAACCGCTCCCAGTCGCCGGCGTCGCGCCAGACCGCCCAGTTCTCGATCAGGTCGCGCAGGGCGATCCGGTCCAGGGTTTCCGCATCCACCGTTCATTTCCTTCCCCGATGCCGGGCAAGCGCACCGATTCGCGCGATAGCAATTCGGCGGCGCTGCGATAGGATAACCGGAAAAGGGGAGAAATCCACATGTCCTACATCGCGGAAGAAGGCACCTTCCTGAAGCGCGCCCACGACACCCGCAATACTGCGGAAACCCGCGCCTTCTACACCGATTGGGCGGAGACCTACGATAGCGACCTGACCGGCGAGCACGACTATGTCCAGCCGCGCCGTTGCGCCGACATGTTGTCGCGCTATCTGGCGGATCGCCGCGCTGGGATCCTCGATATCGGCTGCGGGACCGGGCTGTGCGGCGCCGCCCTGGCGGAAGCCGGTTATGGCGCCATAGACGGCTGCGACCTGACCCCCGGCATGCTGGCGAAGGCGCGCGAGACGGGGGTCTATCGCCGCCTGTTCGAGGCCGACCTGAACGTGCCGCCCCTCGACGCCGCCGACGGCGCCTACGATGCCGCTGTCGCTGTCGGCGTCTTCAGCTTCAGCCTCATCCATCCCGACGCGATAGACGAGATTCTGCGCCTTCTGGCGCCCGGCGCCCCGCTGGTCATCGGCGTGAACGCGAAATTCTACGCCGAAGGCACGCTGGCGCGGAAGCTGGACGCGCTCAAAGACGCCGGCCGGATCGAGCGATTGACGGAAGAACATGGCGATCATATCAGCAGCGCCGGCATGACCGGCTGGGCCATCGCCGTCCGCACGACGTCGGCGGTGTCGGGCTAGTTTGCCCCCAAAAGAGGGGAAATCTGCATGGCCGGAGCGCCGCAGAACGACCGCTTCCTGGAGATCGCCTACGAGGCGCGCACGACCGACGAAACCCGCGACCTGTACGATCGCTGGGCGGAAACCTACGACACCGAGTTGATCGACGAGAACGACTACGCCCAGCCGCTCCGTTGCGCGGAAATGCTGTCGCGCTACCTGACGGACCGCCTGGCTCAAATCCTCGATGTCGGCTGCGGCACCGGGCTATCGGGGGCGGCGCTGTCTGAAGCGGGGTATCGCACGATCGACGGCTGCGACCTCTCCCCGGGCATGCTGGCCAAAGCGCGCGGGACCGGCGTTTACAGGCGCCTGTTCGAAGCCGACCTGAACGTGCCGCCGCTCGACGCGGGCGACGGCGCCTATGGGGCCGCAGCGGCGGTCGGCGTGTTCAGCTTCAGCCATGTCCAGCCGGACGCGCTGGACGACATCCTGCGCGTCCTCGCGCCGGGCGCACCCCTGATTATCGGCCTGAACGAGCACTTCTACGACGAAGGCACGCTGACCGGGAAACTGGACGTGCTCAATGCCGCCGGCCGGATCGAGCGATTGACGGAAGAACACGGCGACCATATCAGAGGCACCGGCGTGACCGGCTGGGTCATTGCCGTCCGCAAGACATCGGCGACATCGGCCTGAGCGAGGCCGAAATGAGGAGAAAACCGCATGGCCGACCCGTCCCAGAACGACCGCTTCCTCGACATCGTCTATCAGGCGCGCACGATCGACGAGACCCGCAACATGTACGATCGCTGGGCGGAGACCTACGACACCGAACTGATCGACGAGAACGCCTATGCCCAGCCGCGCCGCTGCGCGGAAATGCTGTCGCGTTACCTGAAAACCCGCGATGCCGAAATTCTCGATATCGGCTGCGGCACCGGCCTTTCCGGCGCCGCGCTATTGGAAGCGGGATATCGCACCGTCGACGGCTGCGACTTCTCCCCCGGCATGCTGGCGAAGGCGGGCGAGACCGGCCTCTACCGCCGCCTGTTCGAAGCCGACCTGAACGTCCCGCCGCTCGACGCCGGCGACGGCGCCTACGGGGCGGCAGTCGCGGTCGGCGTTTTCGGCTTCAGCCACATCGACCCGGACGCCCTGGACGAAACCCTGCGCGTCCTCGCGCCCAGCGCACCGCTGGTCATCGGCCTGAACACGCATTTCTACGACGATGGCGCGCTGACCGAAAAGCTGAACGCGCTCAGCGCCGCCGGCCGGATCGACCGGCTGGCCGAGGAACATGGCGACCATATCAGGGGCACCGGCGTGACCGGCTGGGTCATCGCCGTGCGCAAGGCGGCAACGGGCTGAACGGCGTCGCTACGCAGCTTCCAGCCGTTTCAGCGCTTCGGCCAGCTTCGCGCGGGCCTGCTCGGCCTCTTCCCGGCGCTCGCGGTTTTCCTCGACGACCTCCGAAGGCGCCTTGGCGATAAAGCCGCGATTCGAGAGCTTCTTGTCGATCTTCGCGATTTCGCCGTCGGCCCGGCCGATCTCCTTGCGCAGCCGCGCCTTTTCCTGATCCAGGTCGATAACGTCGGCCAGCGGCAGGACGATCGTCGCCTCGCCGACGACGTCCTGGATCGAGCCGGCCGGCACGGCGTCGCCGAAGCGGATGTCGGACAGGCGCGCCAGCCGGTCGATCAGCGCGCGATGCGCGGCTATGCGGTTCCGCGTTCCGGCCGACGCGCCCTTCAGGATCAGCGGGATCCGGGCGCCCGGCGGCACGTTCATTTCGCCGCGCACCGCCCGGATGCGCGAGATAATCTCGACCAGCCAGCCGAGTTCCGCGTCGGCCGCGCCGTCAATCAGCCCGCCGTCGATGGCCGGCCAGTCGGCGGCAATCAGCAGGCCGCCGTCCTCCTGTTTGCTCCCGGGGCCGGTCTGCTCCCACAACTCCTCGGTCAGGAACGGCATGAAGGGATGCATCATGGCGAGCGCCTTGTGCAGCGTCCACAGGGCGGTCGCGCGGGTTTCGGCGAGGACCGCCGAATCGTCCGACTGCATCAGCGGCTTGGCGAATTCGAGATACCAGTCGCAATAGCTGTGCCAGACGAACTGGTAAAACTCGTGGGCCGCCTCGTTGAAGCGGTAACCCTCGATCGCGGCCCTGACCCGCGGTTCGAGCTGCGCAAGCTGGCTGACGATCCAGCGGTTGACCCGGTTGGCATTGTTCGCGGGATCGAAGTCCGGCCCGTAAGACGCCTCGTTCAGTTCGCAGAAGCGGGCGGCGTTCCAGATCTTGGTCGCGAAATTGCGGTAGCCGGCGATTCGGCTCTCGGCGAGCTTGATGTCCCGCCCCTGGACCGCCAGCGACGCCAGGGTGAAGCGCAGCGCGTCGGCGCCGTATTTGTCCATCAGGTCGACCGGATCGACCACGTTGCCCTTGGACTTGGAGTATTTCTGCCCCCTTGCGTCGCGCACCAGCCCGTGGATGTAGACGTCGGCGAACGGCACCCGGCCGGCGCCTTCCCCGTCGCGCATGAAATGCATGCCCATCATCATCATCCGGGCGACCCAGAAGAAGATGATGTCCTCGCCGGTCACGAGCACGCTGCCGGGATAGTAACGCGCCAGTTCCGGCGTCTCGTCCGGCCAGCCGAGGGTGGAGAAAGGCCAGAGCGCGGACGAGAACCAGGTATCGAGCACGTCGGTGTCGCGGGTCAGCGTGGCCGGTTCGCCGTAATGCGCATTGGCGGCGGCCAGCGCTTCCGCCTCGGTCTCCTCAACGAAGATCGCGCCGTCAGGCCCGTACCACACCGGCACCTGATGGCCCCACCAGAGCTGGCGCGAGATGCACCAGGGCTGGATGTTGCGCATCCACTGGAAATAGACCCGGGAAAACTGCTCCGGAACGAAGGTCGTCCGGCCGTCCTCGACCGCTTCGATACAGGGTTTCGCGAGCGTGGCGGCGTCGGCGAACCACTGGTCGGTCAGATAGGGCTCCAGCGGCACGCCGGAGCGGTCGCCGTGGGGCACGCTGTGCCGGTGATCCTCGATCCTCTCCAGCAGGCCCTGCGCCTGGAGATCGGCGACGATCCGGCGGCGCGCCTCGAACCGGTCGAGGCCGCAATAGGCGTCCGGCGCGCTATCCTTGATCCGGGCGTCGGCGTCGAGGATGTTCACCATCTCCAGCCCGTGGCGCTGGCCGACCTCGAAATCGTTGAAATCGTGCGCCGGAGTGATCTTGACCGCGCCGCTGCCCTGCTCCGGATCGGCGTAGTTGTCGGCAACGATCCGCAGCCGCCGGCCGACCAGCGGCAGGACGGCGTGCCTGCCGACCAGGTCCCGGTAGCGGTCGTCCTCGGGATGGACGGCGACGGCGGTGTCGCCCAGCATGGTCTCCGGCCGGGTCGTCGCCACGACGATGTGCCGGCCCTCCTCGCCTTCTATCGGATAACGGATGTGCCAAAGATGGCCGTCGATCTCGCGCTGCTCGACCTCGAGGTCCGAGATCGCGGTGTGGAATTTCGGGTCCCAGTTGACCAGCCGCTTGTCGCGGTAGATCAGGCCGTCCTTGTAGAGTTGCACGAAGACGCGCAGCACGGCGCGGGACAGGCCCTCGTCCATGGTGAAGCGCTCGCGCGCCCAGTCGCAGGTCGCGCCGAGCCGGCGCAGCTGCTTCAGGATCGTGCCGCCCGACTCTTCGCGCCAGGCCCAGACCTTCTCGATGAAGGCCTCGCGGCAGATCGTTTCCGTCTCGCCGTCTTTCGGCGGTATGCCGCGGTCGAGCGCGATCCCCTGCTCCGCCAGCATCCGCTCCACGACCATCTGGGTCGCGATGCCGGCATGGTCGGTGCCGGGCTGCCACAACACGTTGCGCCCCTGCATCCGGTGGAAGCGGATCAGGATGTCCTGAATCGTGTTGTTGAAGGCGTGGCCGATATGCAGGCTGCCGGTGACGTTCGGCGGCGGGATCATGATGGCGTAGGGTTCGCCGCCGGCCGCCGGATCGGCCCGGAATGCGCCTGCCGCTTCCCAGCGTTCGTATTGCCGGCCCTCTACGGTTTCGGGCCGGTAGGTCTTGTCCAACATGGTGCCTTGCGCCGCCGGTTTCGCTGTCGTGCCGCGCAATAGCCGTGCGCCGCCCGGCAGGTCAACGGCAGCGTTGTCGCTTGGCCGGTTCAGCCCCAGCGCTCCCGGACCCAGCGGGCGGCCCGGTCCGGGCCGACATCGGCGCGGCGGATCAGGCCGTCGAACTGGGTCGTCAGCGCCCGCACCTGCTCCGTGCCGCTGATAACGAGATAAGCCCGGCCCAGGAAGACGGCGGCGCGCAGCGGGCCGTAGATGGTCTGGGGCACAGCGGATTCCCGGCGTCCGTCGAACAGGAACAGGCGGAAGGTCGGATACAGTTCCTCCAGCCGGGAGGTGATGAGCGCAATCTGCTCGGCTCGAATCGCGGGATCGAGCTCCGACCAGATGCCCTCTCCTCCGGCGATGTGCTCCAGCGTCTGCCAGGGCATGCAGACCTCGATATCGGTTTCCGGCCGCCGGGAATAATCGAGCTGCCGCTGGCTCTGCGACCGGCGCGCCTCGATCTGCGAGCGGCCGCCGAAGCGGAATTCGAACCCGGTCAGCGTTTCGTGACGCAGCAGGTCCGGCACGGTCCAGGGGATGTAGCGGATCTTGTAGCCGAGCGCCTCGCGGTACCAGGTCCAGAAGCGCTCCTCGTCGGCCGACCCCTCCGCCTGCTCGACGGTCAGCGCCGGCGCGACCTCCGCGATCGTGGCCTCGTCCTGGCTCAGGCCGAGCAGCCAGTCGAGGGTCACGCCGTTGGCCTCGGCAAGCCGCGCCAGGGTCTCCGCCCGCGGCAGGCGGGTCGATCCGGCGGCGAGGAACTGGGTGAGCGCCGAGCGGTCGACGCCGGCGCCGCCCGCAAACCGGCTGAGGTTGCCGCCCGAGCGCTCGATCAGCAGCGAGACCCGCTCCTGAAAGACGCGGGCGAGATCGCGTTTGTCGATCGCCATGATGCTCCAATCGTAACGGTTGTTGCGTTAAATAACATTACTAGCGCTAGTGTTACAAGAATCCATATTCGCGTCGATATTTACAAATTGCAGCAAGCGATGAGGTGCACCTATCCTGACGATTCATCGAAAGGTGGAGGCAAATCCTGGAACGCAGGGTTGAATGGCAGACGGTGGCTTTGGCGGCTGGCGTCTATGGCACTTGGTTCGGCCTGCTGACAGCCGCGCCTTGGATCGGCCCGGCGGCGGCCGCGCTGTTGCTCGTTCCGATCCTCGTGCTGCACTCCTCGTTGCAGCATGAAATCCTGCACGGCCATCCGTTCCGCGACCGGCGTCTCAATGAACTCCTCGGCACGCCGGGGCTGGGGCTGTACCTGCCCTACGACCGTTTTGCCGGGACCCATCTGGCGCACCACGATACGCCCGACCTGACCGAACCGCTCGCGGACCCGGAGAGCTATTATGTCCGACCGGAGGACTGGCAGCGCTACGGGCCGGTCCGGCGCGGCATCCTGCAGGTCAACCGCTGCCTGGCCGGCCGGATGCTGATCGCGCCCCTGTTTTTCACCCTGGGCCTGGTGCGCAACGACCTGCGCGCCATTGTCGGGGGCAACCGACCGATTCTGCGCGCCTGGCTCCTCCATCTTGCAACGGTGCCGATCGTTCTGATCCTCGTCGTCCAGATTGGCGGCATTCCGTTGTGGCTCTATGCCCTTGCCTGCTACGCAGCGTTGTCGGTCCTTTCGATCCGGACTTTCCTGGAACACCGTGCCGTTGGCCCGATCCCCGAGCGAAGCGTCATCATCGAGCGCGGCGGCGTCCTCGGTTTTCTGTTTCTTAACAATCATCTGCACGCGTTGCATCACGCACGGCCGGAAGTGCCGTGGTACCGGCTGCCGGCCTTGTACCGCCGCGAGCGCGAGCGGATCCTGCGGCGCAACGGCGGCTACGCCTATCCGCATTACGGCGCGGTGATCCGGCAATACCTGCTGGCGCCCAAGGAGCCGGCAGTCCATCCTGCGGCAATGCTGAACCGTCCTTCCGCGCCTTCCCCCTGAACGCCGCAATGCCGGGACTTGCCCAGCTCCCGATGTACGACTGGCCCGAGATACGGGCCGAAACCGACGCCCTGTGGGCCGCCATCGCCGAACGGCTGGAGGCAGCCGGCATCGCGGCGCCGGAATGCCTGGACCGGATGACGCCGGCCGACGAAGCCTGGGAGTCTCCCGACCTTCTGGTCGGCCAGACCTGCGGCCGGCCCTACGCGACAGGACTTGCAGAAAGGGTGCGGCTGCTCGGCCGCCCGACCTATGCCGTCGCAGGCGCCGCACCGGGGCGCTATTGCAGCCAGCTGGTCGGGCGCCGGTCGGACAGCCGGGGCGGCATCGAGGGCTTCCGCGGCGCCGTCGCCGCCTGCACCAGCACCGCGTCCCAATCCGGTTGGGCCGCGCTTATAGACCTGCTGCCCGGCGACGAAAGCCTGGAGAGTTTCTTCGGCGCGGTTCGCATGACCGGCGGCCATCGCGACTCGATCCGCGCCATCGCCACCGGCGACGCGGATATCGCGACCATTGACTGCGTGAGCTGGGCGCTTGCAGAGCGCCACGAGCCGGCGGCGCGGGAATTGCGCGTCATCGGCCGGTCGCCGACCTACCCCAGCCTGCCGTTTATCGCCTCCAACCGGCTCAACACCGACGAGGCCGGCCGTATCGGCACCGCGCTGCGGCAGGCGGTCGCCGGCCTGCCCGATCCGGTTCGCAGCGCCTTGCGGCTGACCGGAATCGAAGACGCACGGCCGGCCGACTACGCCGGGCTCGGACGACGCCGGCCCGCCGCCTGAATTACAGGCTCTTGAGAACCTCGTCGAAACTGGCCTTGGCGTCGCCAAAGAGCATCCGCGTGTTTTCCTTGTAGAACAGCGGATTATCGACGCCGGCATAACCCGTCGCCATGCTGCGTTTGGAGACGATGGCCGTTTTCGCTTTCCACACTTCGAGCACCGGCATGCCGGCGATCGGACTGTTCGGATCTTCCTGGGCCGCCGGGTTGACGATGTCGTTGGCGCCGATCACCAGGACCACGTCGGTCTCCGGGAAGTCGTCGTTGATCTCGTCCATTTCGAGCACGATGTCGTAGGGCACCCGGGCCTCGGCGAGCAGCACGTTCATGTGCCCCGGCAGGCGGCCTGCCACCGGATGGATGCCGAAGCGGACGTTGATCTTCCGCTCGCGCAGCCGGTTGGTGATCTCGCTGATCGTGCCCTGGGCCTGGGCGACCGCCATGCCGTAGCCCGGCACGATGATGACCTCTTTCGCATCGCCGAGCATGGCGGCGGTTTCCTCGAACGAGGTCGGCACCACCTCGCCGCCCTCGTCCGCCGCCGCCGCGCCGCCCGAGGTGCCGAAGCCGCCGAGGATCACGGCGACGAAATGCCGGTTCATGGCGCGGCACATGATGTAGCTCAGGATTGCGCCCGAGGAGCCGACCAGCGCGCCGGTGACGATCAGCAGGTCGTTCGACAGCATGAAGCCGGTCGCCGCTGCCGCCCAGCCGGAATAGCTGTTCAGCATCGAGACCACGACCGGCATGTCGGCGCCGCCGATCGCCATGACGAGATGCGCGCCGATGACGAAGGCGATGGCGGTCATGACCAGCAGCGGCCACAGGCCGTCGGGAACGGTCTCCGCGGCCAGGAAGACGCCCATCAGGACCAGCGACACGATAATGCCGGCGAGGTTGAGCAGATGCCGGCCCGGCAGCATCAGCGGCTTGCCGGAGATCGAGCCCTGTAGCTTGCCGAAGGCGATTACCGAGCCGGTGAAGGTGATCGCGCCGATGAACACGCCGAGATAAATCTCGACATCGTGGATCGTCTTCTCGACGCCCTTGTAGTGCACGGCGGTTTCGGGATCGACGAAGCTGCCGATCCCGATCAGGACCGCAGCCAGGCCGACGAAACTGTGCAGGATGGCGACCAGCTGCGGCATCTGGGTCATCTCGACCTTGAGCGCGACCGAAATGCCGATTATCGCCCCGACGATCATTGTCGGGACGAGGATCATCAGCGGCACCTCGATATCGGCTGCGTCGAGGAACACCGCCACGATGGTTGCGACCATGGCGATCGCCATGCCGACGATGCCGTAGACGTTGCCGCGCCGGGAGGTCTCCTGGTTGCTCAGCCCGCCGAGGCTGAGGATGAACAGGACGGCGGCGCCGATATAAGAGACGGCAATCAGACCGGTTGCCATGGCGTCAGCTCTTCCGGAACATCTGCAGCATCCGCTGGGTGACCAGGAAGCCGCCGAAAATGTTGATGGTGGCGATCAGGCAGGCAACGGCCGCCAGCGCCAGAACGAGGGTCGAGCCGCTGCCGAGCTGGACCAGCGCGCCGACGACGATGATGCCGCTGATCGCGTTGGTGACGCTCATCAGCGGCGTGTGCAGGGCCGGCGTGACGTTCCAGATCACCTGGAAGCCGACGAAGACCGCCAGCACGAACACCGTGAAATGGTTCAGGAAGGACGGTGGCGCGAAGGCTCCGACGAAGGCGAGCGCGATGCCGCTGATCACCAGCAGGACGGCGGCGCGGATCGCCTTCTCGCGCACCGTCAGTTGCTTGGGCCCGATTTTTGCCGGCGGCTGCTTCGGTTTGGCGGCGGGCGGCGCGGCGGACAGCGTCGGGGCCGGCGGCGGCCAGGTGACCGCGCCATCCTTGATGACCGTCGTGCCGCGGATCACCTCGTCGTCCATGTCGACGTTGATGACGCCGTCCTTCTCCGGCGTCAGGTCGGTCAGCAGGTGGCGCAGGTTGGTGCCGTAGAGCTGGCTCGACTGGGTCGGCAGGCGGCTCGGCAGGTCGGTATGGCCGATGATCGTGACGCCGTGCCTCGTCACCACCTTGTTCGGTTCGGTCAGCGCGCAGTTGCCGCCCTGCTCGGCCGCCAGGTCGACGATCACGCTGCCGTCCGTCATGGATTTGACCATGTCGGCGGTGATCAGTTCGGGCGCCGGCTTGCCCGGGATCAGCGCCGTGGTGACGATGATGTCGACCTCTTTCGCCTGCTCGGCGAACAGCGCCATCTCCGCCTCGATGAATTCCTTGGACATGACCTTGGCGTAACCGCCCGCGCCGCTGCCCTCCTCCTCGAAGTCCAGTTCGAGGAATTCGGCGCCCATGCTCTCGACCTGCTGCTTGACCTCGGGCCGCGTGTCGAAGGCGCGAACGATGGCGCCCAGGCTGACCGCCGCGCCGATGGCCGCGAGACCGGCGACACCGGCGCCGATCACCATGACCTTGGCCGGCGGCACCTTGCCGGCGGCGGTGATCTGGCCGGTGAAGAAGCGGCCGAAATGGCTCGCCGCCTCAACGATCGCCCGGTAGCCGCCGATATTGGCCATGGAGCTGAGCGCATCCAGCTTCTGGGCGCGCGAGATGCGCGGCACGGAATCCATCGCCAGCACGGTCGCGTTGCGCGCCGCCAGCCGCTCCATCAGCGCCTCGTTCTGGGCCGGCCAGACGAAGCCGATCAGCGTGCCGCCCTCCTTCAGCAGGTCGGCCTCGTGGGTGCCGTCCTTCGGATGTTCTTCGGGCGGGCGCACTTTCATGACGATGTCCGCCTGCCAGGCCTCGGCCGCCGACCGGGCAATTTCGGCGCCGGCCTCCCGGTAGGCGGCGTCGGAGAATTTGGCCGCCTTGCCCGCGCCGGCTTCCACAGTCACGGCGAAGCCCAGCTTGACGATCTGCGCCACCGTCTCCGGCGTGGCTGCGCAGCGCATCTCGCCTTTGTGAATTTCCTTCGGAATCCCGATCGTCATCGCCATGCGGATGGATCCCCTGTCCTTACAGGTGTCGAGAAAGGCAGCGGTTCGGACGCGCCGCCGCGATCCGGCATATAGAGGTCAAGCCACCGTGTCTCAAACCGACAAGTGGTCCCATGCGGCGGAGTTCGGGCGGTTGCCGTGACCATGCCGGCATCCGGATGTCAAGAATTGCCGCGAATCGTGCCGCTACGCCGCAATCAGGCTTCCCGGGCGATGGCGTGAAAGAAGGTCCCGGTTACGGTGCCCTTCCGGCCGCCGCCGGCGCCCAGAGGCCGGCCTTCTCCGTCGAAAACCGTGAGAAAGGCGTCGTCCCCGGCGTCGCCCTCGATCGTCGCATAGTGAAATTCGTGGCCGCGAACCGCTGTCCCGGCCTTTCCCAGAACGCAATCCTGCGTCGCCACCGCCCGCCGGTAGCCCAGATGCAGTTTTCGTACCTTGAAGCTCGTGCGGTGCGGCAGCAGTCCGGCCATGGCGTGGACCGCGCCGTCCCCGTCTTCCAGGGAAAGGCCCAGCGCCATGTAGCCGCCGCATTCGCCATGCACCGGGCGGGTCCGGCCGAAATCCGCCAGGCCGCTGAGAAACCGGCGAGCCGCTGCGATTCTGCCGGCATGAAGCTCCGGATAGCCGCCGGGCAGCCAGCAGCAGTCGCATTCGTCCGGGGGCGGCTGGTCGCCGAGCGGCGAAAACCGGACGATCTCGGCGCCCTGCTCACGCCAGTGCGCCGTCATGTGCGGGTAAATGAACGAAAACGCATCGTCCTCGGCAAGCGCGATGCGCTGGCCCGGCGGGTCGAGCGAACGGGTGGCCGCCGGCGCGGCTTCGTTCACCGCATTGCGAATGTCGAGCGGCGGCCGGGCCATGCCTTCGATCCGGTCGAGATCGACGGTTTCGGCAATCCGGTCGGCAAGGGCGGCGATCTCGGCGGCCAGATTCTTCCGCTCGCGCGCCTGCACAAGGCCGAGATGCCGGTTCTGGAATGCGAAGCCGCTGCTTCGCGGCACCCAGCCCAGCAGCGAAATTCCGGCAACCGCCAGTCCTTCAGACGCAGTTCTGAGATGGCGCTCGCTGGCGACGCCGTTCAGGATGACGCCGCCGATCTCGAGACCCGGATCGAATTCGGCAAATCCTTTGGCGACCGCGCCGGCCGACTGCGCCTGCCCGGCAATATCGATCACCAGCACGACCGGGATTCCGAAGCGGGCAGCGATATCCGCCGCCGCGCCGGAATGTCCTGTCCTGCCGGCTACGCCATCGAACAGGCCCATGGCCGATTCGACAACGACCAAGCCGCCCGGTCCCGCAGCCGCCTCCATAACCTCCGCCATATGGCCGGGCGACATCGCCCAACTGTCGATATTGGCGCACGCGGCGCCGCTGGCGGTGCTGTGAAAGGCGGCATCGATATAGTCCGGTCCGCATTTGAGAGCGCGCACGCGCCGGCCCCGCCGGGTCAGCGCCGCAATCAGGCCAACGGTGAGTGTCGTCTTTCCGGCCCCCGACCGCGGCGCACCGACAAGGAGGGCCCCGGCGGTCAAGCAAGCGCCCCGGCAAGAGCCGGCACAACCCCCAGCAGCCGTTCGCGCGTCCTGACGATCTCGCCGACGACGACGATGGCCGGTGGCTCGATGGCATGGCGCTGCCGGTCTTCGGAAACCGTGCCCAGGCTGGAGATCAGGATATCCTCGTCCGACCGGGTCGCCGACGAGACCACCGCGAGCGGCGTATCCGGCGGCAGGCCGCCGGCAATCAGTTCGCTGGCGATCCGGTCGAGCCGGCGCAAGGCCATATAGAGGATCAGCGGCTGTCCCAGACGGGCGAGCGCCGCCCAGTCGGTCTCATCGGTATCGGGTGCGGCATGGCCGGTCGCGAACACCACGGCGCGGTTGACGTCCCTCAGGGTCGCGGGGATCGATGCCACCGCCATCGCCGCCAGGCCGGCCGTGACGCCGGGGACGATGCGGAAGGGAATCCCGGCCTCTGCGAGCCGCAGCATTTCCTCGCCGCCGCGGCCGAAGACCATCGGATCGCCGCCCTTGAGGCGCAGCACCCGCTGGCCGGACCGAGCGAGGTCGACCATCCGGAGGCACAGGGCGGCCTGGTCGATCGAATGGACCCCGGCCCGCTTGCCGGAGAAAATCCTGTCGGCTTCGGGCCGTGCGAGATCGAGAATCCGGTCGTCGATCAGGGCGTCGTGCAGGATCGTATCCGCCTGCTGCAAGGCGCGGATCGCGTTGACGGTCAGGTAACCCGGATCGCCCGGCCCGGCGCCGACCAGCCAGACCGAGCCCGGCTCGAAGACCGGGCCGCCGCCCAGCATGCCCTCCAGCCTGGCGCCGATCATCGCTCTGACCGCCTCGGATGACACGCGCGCATCGGACGCCTATCTCTTCGGTCATGAAACCCGACCGACCGCTCAAGCGCGGCTGGACCACCGGCGCCTGCGCCACCGCCGCCGCCAAGTCGGCCTACACCGCCCTGCTGAGCGGCGCGTTCGAGGATCCCGTGACCATCGCCCTGCCGCGCGGCGAACGGGTCGCCTTCGCCCTGGCGCGGCAGGATCTGGCGCCGGACGCGGCGACCGCGGCGATCGTCAAGGACGCCGGCGACGACCCGGACGTGACCCATGGCGCATTGGTCGAAGCGACGGTTCGACAGGCCGAATCCGGCGGCGTCCGGTTCAGGGCGGGGCCGGGCGTCGGCACGGTGACCAAGCCGGGCCTGCCGGTCGGACCGGGCGAGCCGGCGATCAACCCGGTGCCGCGGCAGATGATCGCCGGCGCGATAGCCGAGGTCGCGCAAGCGCACGGCGCCGCCGGCGATGTCGAGGTGGAAATTGCAATCCCCGGCGGCGAGAAACTGGCCGAGAAGACCATGAACGGGCGGCTCGGGATTGTGGGCGGCCTGTCGATCCTCGGCACAACGGGGATCGTCGTCCCCTATTCCTGCGCCGCCTGGATCCACTCGATCTACAGCGGCATCGACGTCGCCCGGGCGACCGGGCTGACCCATGTCGCCGGCGCGACCGGCTCGACTTCGGAAGCAGCGGTCCAGCGCCACTACGGCCTGCCGGAGAGCGCATTGATCGACATGGGCGATTTCGTCGGTGGCATGCTGAAACATCTGCGCAAGCATCCCGTACCGCGCGTCACGATCGCCGGCGGCGTTGCCAAGATGACGAAACTGGCCCAGGGCCGGCTCGATCTCCACTCCGGCAAAGGCGGCGTCGATCGGGCGGCGCTGGCCGAGGTGGCGAAACAGGTCGGCGCCGGCGAGGCCGCCGCGGTCGACATCGCCGCTGCGAACACGACCGCGCTCGCCTTTCAGATCGCAGCGGCGGAGGGCCTGGCGCTCGGCGACGCGATAGCCGCCGCCGCGCGCCGCGAGGCGGAAGCCGTCATCGCCGGAACGGACATCCGGATCGACGTGCTGATCTTCGACCGCGAGGGCAAGCTCGTGGGCAGTTCGTCTCCCTAGGCGCATCCGGCCGGCCCTCCCCGAAAGCGGCGACGGTATTCCGGATCGTACAGCGCGCTTTCCTCGAACTCTTCCGCCGCCAGAACCGGTCCGACCAGGATCGTCGCCGTCCGTTCGACCGGCGACTCTCCGGCGAGCGCCTCGATGGTGCCGAGCGTGCCCCGCAGCACCCGCTCGTCCGGCCAGGTCGCCCGGCACACGACGGCGACCGGGCAATCGGCGCCGTAGTGCGGCAGCAAGGCCGTGACGACCCGGTCCAGGACATGAATCGAGAGATGGATCGCAAGGGTTGTGCCGGATGCTGCAAAGGTCTCCAGAGATTCGCGCTCCGGCATTTTCGAAGCCCGGCCGGAGGTCCGGGTCAGGACAAGCGACTGGGCGACGCCGGGCAAGGTCAGCTCCCGACCGAGGACGGCCGCCGAGGCGGCGAAGGCAGGAACGCCCGGCGTCATCGTGTAGGGAATGCCGAGCTGGTCCAGCCGGCGGAACTGTTCGCCGACCGCGCTCCAGACGGAAAGGTCGCCGGAATGCAGCCGGGCGACCTCCAGTCCGGCTTCATGGGCGATGCAAATCTCGTCAACGATTTCATCCAGGCTCATGGGCGCGGTATCGACGATTTTCGCACCCGGCGGGCAATGCGAAAGAATATCGCGGTGGACCAGCGAGCCGGCATAGAGGCAGACCGGGCAGCGGCCGAGCAGTGCCCGGCCGCGCAGCGTGATTAGGTCGGGCGCGCCCGGCCCCGCGCCGATGAAATGCACGGTCATGTTGCGTTAGGAAACAAGCGTTTCATGGAGCGTTGTAACTGGTTGCAATACATGACTTAAACAAGAATCGGGGCTTTGCGGCCCGACGACGTTCGCATTGCGCAAACGCATTGCAACCGGTTTCGTTCCGACTCCGGTTGCCTCATTCGAATTCTTGCCTGCTGTTCGAAAATTACCCGGTTCCGGAGAACGTGCATAGAGTCGCGGTAGCATGGAAGCCGGCGCGTGCTTTCCCCATGGCGATGACCGCGTCGACCCGCGCCTGCCGCTGGAAGAGAAAGCGCAAGAGGCGGAAACCCTTCGCGGGCTGCGCGCCTTTCGCCCGGGATGCACCGGAAAGACGGCGCTGTGCAAGCAATAGAACGGCCCTGCCCAGGCTAGCAATTCGACGTTTGTGGCATGTTGTGTGAAGTTCACGTTCATTTTTTCGGTAGAAATATGAAAATAAAGTATATTCCGCATGCAGTGCGCCATTGCGGCAACGCCGTTCGCCCAACAAGACGGAGGATCGTTTGAGCGATCGCGACGAACTGAAGCGCAAAATTGCAATATTGCGCGAACGCTTTTCCGCCCTGACCGCGGCGAGCCTGCGCATCAGCGCGAGCCTCGACCTCGAGACCGTACTCAATGAAGTCATCGAGAGCGCCCGCGCGCTCACCGGCGCCCGCTACGGCGGAATCGCGACCATCGACGAGACGGGCGCCCTCCAGGACTTTGTCACCTCCGGCCTGACCGAGGAAGTGCACCAGGCGCTGGTCGAATGGCCCGACGGCGTGCGGCTGTTTGAGCATTTCCGCGACCTGCCGGGGCCGCTCCGGCTGCCAGACGTGCCCAACTATGTGCGCTCGCTCGGCATCGCCCCGGACAGGCTGCTGTGGCGAACCTTCCAGGGCACGCCGATGCGCCACCTGGGCATGCATGTCGGCAACTTTTACCTGGTCGAGAAGGAGAGCGGAGAGGTCTTCACCGACGAGGACGAGGAGGTCCTGGTGATGTTCGCCTCGCAGGCGGCGACTGCGATCGCCAACGCGCGCGCATACCGCGACGAGCACCGCGCCCGGGCTGATCTCGAGGCGCTGGTCGAGACCTCTCCGGTTGGTGTCGCGGTGTTCGACGCGCAGACCGGCAACGCAATCTCTGTTAACGGCGAGGCACGGCGCATCGTCGAGAAACTGTGCACGCCCGGACGCCCGGCCGAGGACCTGCTCCGGATCGTTACCTGCCGTTTCGCCGACGGGCGCGAGTTCGCCCTTGACCAGCTTCCGCTCGCAACTGCGCTGAGCGGCGCGGAGCCGATGCGCGCCGAGGAGATCGTGCTCAGCACCCCCGACGGGCGCAGCGTCACCACGCTCGTGAACGCGACGCCGATATACAGTTCCGACGGACCGGACGGACCGGACGGACCGGACGGAACGGTCGCCTCGATGGTAGTCACGTTGCAGGATCTTGCGCCGCTTGAGGAGCTTGAGCGAATGCGTGCCGAGTTCCTCGGCATGGTGAGCCACGAGTTGCGCGCGCCTCTCACCTCGATCAAGGGATCGGCCGCCACTGTGCTTAGCGCCGCGAGGGTCCTGGACCCGGCTGAGTTAGTGCAGTTCTTCCGCATCATCGACGAGCAGGCCAACCGCATGGACAGCCTGATCGGCGACCTGCTCGACGCGAGTCGCATCGAGACGGGATCGCTCTCGGTCTCCCCGCAACCCACGGAGGTAGCCGCGCTGATCGAAGAGGCGCGCACCACCTTCCTGACCGGCGGCGCCCGGCACCCGGTCCTCATCGACATTGCGCGCGACCTGCCGCGGGTGCTGGCCGACCGGCAACGCATCGTGCAGGTGCTGAACAACCTGCTGTCGAACGCCGCCCGGCATTCGCCCGAGGCCACGCCCATCCGGATTGCTGCGGAGAAAACAGGGCTGCATGTCGCCGTCTCGATCACCGACGAGGGCCGTGGCGTGTTGCCGGAGCGCTTGGCGAAGCTGTTCGGGAAATATACCGTCGACGGGAAAGGCGCGCGCGGGATCGGCGGCGGGCTCGGACTCGCCATCTGCAAGGGACTGGTCGAGGCTCATGGCGGGCGCATCCGGGCGGAGAGCGGCGGCGTCGACCTCGGCACACGATTCACCTTCACGCTGCCGGTGGCTGAGGCGGCGGACAACGGTGCGGTTCCCGCGCGGGGCCCCCGCGGGGCGATCCGCGAAGCGCCTGAGCCAGCGCGCATTCTGGCGCTGGATGACGACCCGCAGACGCTCCACTATATGCGCGACACGCTCGCCGAGGCCGGCTACACCCCGATCGTCACCGGAGATTACCGGGAGTTACCGCGCATCCTCGAGGCGGAGAAACCCGCCCTGGTCCTGCTCGACCTGATCTTGCCCGGGACCGACGGCATCGAGCTGATGGAGACCGTCCCCGAGCTCGCCGACCTGCCGGTGATCTTCATCTCGGGCTACGGGCGCGACGAGACCATCGCGCGGGCGCTGGAAGCAGGCGCCGACGATTATATCGTCAAGCCCTTTTCGCCGACCGAGCTGACGGCGCGGATCCGGGCAGCGTTGCGCCACCACGCCGATCCCGCGCCCTTCGCGGTGGGAAACCTGGTTATCGACTACGACCGGCGGCAGGTCAGCGCGGCCGGTCGTGCGGTGGTGTTGACCGCCACCGAGTTCGATCTGCTGCGTGTGCTCTCGCTCAACGCAGGACGGGTAACGACTTACGAGACCCTGCTGCGCCAAGTATGGGGCCGACGCGGCAGCGGCAACCTGAAGCTCGTGCGCGCTTTCATCAAGCGGCTTCGTCAGAAGCTCGGCGACGACGCCACCCGCCCTTCCTACATTTTTACCGAACGCGGGGTCGGCTATCGCATGGCCCGGCCGGAAGAAGCGTAGCAACGTTGCGTTCCCGCGCCGGCCCGCGCTGCCCGGTCCGGCGTTATCGGGCGCCGCCCGACGGCGATCCGCCCCCTGGGTCGACTTCCGGTCCCTCTGCCTCGAACGAACTGTCGAGCCGGCCGTCAGGCGCCGTCTCCGTGCGCCACTGCGCAGGTTACGCCGTCGCGCGCGATCCGGGGCAGCAACAGGCGCGCATTGCGCCCGGCGGCTGCAAGCGCGGCGGCTTCGGAAACGGCGGCCAGTCCGGTCGCTTCCGCCGCCGTTGACGACTTTGTCGGGCACAGGGGCTGGACCGCCTCAAGAGACGCCCGTCCGATCCAACGCAGCGGCACACCCAATGCCGTGGCTGTCTCGGAGAGGGCAGCCTCTTCCGCCTTGAACGCCGGCGCGGCAAGCGCATCGATCCGCTCCGGCGTCATCTCGACCCGCTCCAGAGCCTCGCCGACCGCAGCGCCGATCCGGGCAGCCGGGCAACCGCGGCGACATCCGATCCCGACGACGATCATCGCTTGATTGCCAGGAACTGGGTGACCGTCATTGCGGGGCGGAAACCACGCATTTCGCCGATCCGGTCGAGCCGTTCGACTGACAGCCGGGTCAGCGTACCGCGGGTCCGTTCGACAAAAGCGCCGAGGGCCAGGTCGCTCTCCAGCGTGACGCTGTTCGCAACCAGTCTGCCGCCGGGCGCCAGCGCCTGCCACGCCGCCTCGAGCACCCCGGCGCCGGCAGCCCCGCCGCCGACAAACACCGCGTCCGGAGCCGGCAAAGCTTTCAGTGCACCCGGCGCCTCGCCGACGACAATTTCGAGGTGCGGCACGCCGAGAGATGCCGCGTTGCGGTTCGCTGTTGCCGCCCGGTCCCCGCGCCGCTCGACGCCGACCGCCCGGTTGGCCGGATGCGCCAGCAGCCACTCGATGGCGACCGAACCCGAACCGGCGCCGATATCCCAGAGCAGTTCGCCGGCCCGCGGCGCGAGGCTGGACAGAGTGACGGCGCGTATTTCTCGCTTCGTCATCGTGCCGTCCGACTCGAACAGGCGGTCGGCGAGGCCCGCCGCCACGGGAACGATCCGGGCCTCCGGCGCCGCCGCCACGCAAATTGCGATCAGGTTCAACCGTGCAACATCCGGAAGATCGAAACGGTCGGCCGGGCACCGGCGGATCCGCTCGTCCGGCCCGCCCAGCGCTTCGAGCACGATCACGGTGCTGGCTCCGAAGCCGTGCCCGGTCAGAAACCGTGCAACCGCCAGGGGCGTGGATTCATCCGCCGAGAGCACAAGAACGCGGCGGTTCGGCTGCAGAAACGGCAGCAGCGTCTCCAGCGGCGGGCCGCACAGCGATACGGTTTCGACATCCTGCAACGCCCAGCCCAGCCGCCCTGCCGCCAGAGCGAACGACGACGGCGCCGGGAAAACCGCCATTTCGGCCGCCTCGATCCGTTGCGCCAGGACCGAGCCGATTCCGTGATGGAACGGATCGCCGGACGCCAGGACCGCGACGGGTGTCCTGCTCAGCGCCTCGATCTCCGGAACGGCGGCGCGGATCGGACTCGGCCAGGGAGCGGTCCGGCCGCGGATCAGGCTCGCCAGCAGGCGCAGATGGCGCCGCCCTCCATACACGACCCCGGCCTCTGCGACCGCCTGCCGGGCCGGTGCGCTCAATCCCTCGACACCGTCCTCGCCGACTCCGATAATCGATAGCCAGCGCCGGCCGCTTCCGGCCGAATCCTTTGGCGCCGGAGAACCGGACGGTGTCACGATTGAATGTCCTTCTGCTCGGCGGCACGGCCGAGGCCAGCAGCCTGGCGCGGCGGATTGCCGACGACAGCCGCTTCGACGGCCTCCTGTCGCTGGCCGGCGCGACCCGGTCGCCCAAACCGTCGGCGATCGAGACGCGCATCGGCGGTTTCGGCGGCGCGGACGGCCTTGCGCGTTATCTCCGCGAACACGGCGTCGACGCCCTGGTCGACGCCACCCATCCCTTTGCCGCGACCATGTCCGCCAACGCCGCGGCAGCGGCGGCAACGGTTTCCGTACCCTGCCTCGCCGTCTGCCGCCCGGCCTGGGCGCAACAGGCCGGCGACCGCTGGGTCAGGGTGGCCGATATGCCCGGCGCTGCGGCTGCGCTGGGGGCGGCTCCGCGCACCGTGTTTCTCACCGTCGGCCGCAAGGATCTCGCGCCCTTCCGGGCCATGGCACAGCACCGTTACATCGTTCGCAGCGTCGATCCACCGCCGCCGGAAGATCTGCCGCGCAACGCAAGCTTCATGGCAGCGCGCGGCCCGTTTGCGGCGGAGGATGAAGAACGCCTGATGCGCGCGCACCGGATCGAAACCGTCGTGACCAAGAATTCGGGCGGTTCGGCTACCGTTGCCAAACTCATCGCAGCGCGGCGGCTGGGCCTGCCCGTTGTCATGGTGGAACGCCCGCAGGCAAGCGGCGCGCCGGTTCCGACGGTCGATGAGGCCTGGGACTGGCTGGTCGCGCGTCATGCGGAAACCGGCGCGGCACGGCGCGGCGTGTAGATCCAGACGCCGTCCGCGCCGCGCGGGACGCTGCGCGTCGCGCTGGAGCCGACGATCGCCACAGTCCGCATGTCCGCCATACCGGGTTCGGCTTCGCCGAGCGGCACGACCACGATCCGTTCGTCCGGCCGGCTGACCGCGGCGGCGAAGATGACCGGCGTATCCGGCGCACGCACTTCGCGCAGCAGATCCAGAACCTTGCCGAGCTGCCACGGCCGCGCCGTCGAGATCGGGTTGTAGAAGGCCATGACGAAATCCGCCTCCGCGGCGGCCCGCACACGTTGCAGGATGGTCTCCCACGGCTTCAGATTGTCCGACAGCGAGATGGCGCAGAAATCGTGGCCGAGCGGCGCCCCGATCCGCGCGGCGGCGGCGGTCATCGCCGTCACGCCGGGCAGGACGGTGATGTCGCAACCGGCCCCGCCCTGCAATTCGACCGCCTCGAACAGGGTCGCCGCCATGGCGAACACGCCGGCGTCGCCCGAGGACACGACGGCAACCGTCTCGCCCGCCCCGGCGAGATCGAGCGCAAGGCAGGCGCGGTCCAGTTCCTCCCGGTTGTCCGAGGCATGGACGACCTGACCGTCCCGCACCGGCGCGCGCGCCAGGTAGGGCCCGTAGCCGACAAGATGGCGCGCCCGCTTCAACGCGTCGTCCGCAGCCGGCGTGCGATGGCATTCGTCGCCCGGCCCAAGCCCGACCACATAGACATGCCCGCTCACGACGTCGCCCGGCCGGTCGGCACCAGCACCAGCGAGAAATAGGGCGCCTCGTCGCTTTCCATCTCCGCCAGCCGCACGATGCGTTCTTCCGGCATCGTGCCGCGCTCGACATAGACCGCGCGGTCGAGCAGCCCGGCACGGTCCAGAGCCCGCCGGATCTTCGGCAGGTGCCGCCCGACCTTCATCACGACCGCCGCATCCGCCGCTTCCAGGCGTTCGGCCAGCGCGTCCTCGCCAAGAGTGCCGGCGAGGATCGACAGGCTGTCGTCGCCGCGCGTCATGGGCGCACCCGCCCGGCTCCAGCAGGCGGCCATCGCGGGGATGCCGGGCACGATTTCGATGGTGTAGCGCCCCGCCAGCCGGTCGTTCACATACATGAACGAGCCGTAGAGCAGCGGATCGCCCTCGCACAACAGGGCGACGTCGCGACCGCCGTCAAGCGCCGCCGCGATCCGTTCCGCGGATTCGTCGTAGAAGGACGCCATCGCGTCGCGGTAGGCGGGGGAATGTTTCGGCATTTCCGTCGTATAGGGATAGGTGAAGCGGATCTCCTCTGCTTCCGGCGCCAGGTAGTTCTCGGCAATGCGCCGGGCGAGCCCCGCCCTCCCCGACCCGGCAAACCAGGCAACGACCGCCGCCGCGCGCAGCAGGCGGGCCGCTTTCACGGTCAGCAATTCGGGATCGCCGGGCCCGACCCCCACACCGAACAATTTTCCCGTGCCGTCCATCGTCAAGTCGTTCGATTCGAGTCGTTCGATCCCGGACAATCATTCGCGGTCGCTGGCCAGCGCGTTGACGGCCGCGGTCGCCATGGCGCTGCCGCCGCGCCGGCCGCGCACGATGACATGGGGCAGGTCTGCCCTGGCCGCCAGCGCCTCTTTCGATTCGGCGGCGCCGACGAAACCGACCGGCACGCCGATCACGGCCGCCGGCGCCGGTGCGCCATCGTCCAGCAACTCGAGCAGGCGGAACAGCGCCGTCGGCGCATTGCCGATGGCCACAACCGCGCCGGCCAGCCGGTCCCGCCACAGGTCGACCGCCGCCGCCGACCGGGTCGTTTCCATGCGCTTGGCGAGATCCCGGACTTCCGGCACATCGAGAGTACAGACGATCTCGTTGTCGGCGGGAAGGCGCGACCGGGTGATGCCGCTGGCAATCATATTGGCGTCGCACAGGATCGGAGCCCCGGCGCGCAATGCGCTGCGCGCCGCTTCCGCAAATCCGGGCGAAAATCGCAGGTCGCCGGCCAGATCGACCATGCCGCAGGCATGAATCATCCGCACCGCGACCCGCGATTCGATATCCGACAGCTTCGAAAGATCGGCTTCCAACCGAATGGTTGCAAACGATTTTTCGTAAATCTCCGCACCGTCTCGGCTATAGTCGTAGTGCCGTGTCATCGCCTCTACCTGTAACCGGAGGCGGACCGGACGGAACCGGGAACCTCTGCCTTCGGGTTGGAAAGAATTCGAGCCGCCGCCTCCCGCGTCAGCCCCGTAAGCGCAGGGGGGTCGCCCGGCCGGCCGTCGCGGACGAGATCGTAGCCGCCGGGCGCCGCCACGAGAGTTGCGGCCGCCGGTCCCGGATGGGCGCAGCCCTTTGCGCAGCCGGAGACATGCAAAACGCCCGGCCCGGAAATGTTCGCGCCGGCAAGATACGCAGCGTCGGCACGGGTATCCGCATGGGCATTGGCGCAGCGCGGTCGGCCGGCGCAGGCGACGAAGCTGCCGCGGGGATCGTCCGGCGCAGTGACAAGATCGATGTCCGACGCCGACTCGCGCACACAGGCGGCTTCCGACGGCGAAACGCCCCAGAGGACAACGGCTTTCCAGGGCGTCACCCGGATCGTTCCGTCGGCGTATCGCCGCGAGAGCGCCGCCAGGGCGGCCAAAGCGGCCGCTTCGAAACTGCCGAACGGCGCGGCGAGCACGACGTAGCCCAGCGCCCTGTTTGCCAGCGCCACGAAGCCGGGCGACGGCCGTTGTGCAGCCCCGGTGCGGACGATCTCCGCCGGCTGCGCGCCGGCCAGACCCGCGGCATCGAACACGCCGCCGGCGCCGCAGGCCGCAATCATCGCCTTCATGCGCGCCCGGGGCGACGGAGAATCCTCCTCCCCCTGCCCCTTATTCCACGCCAGGAACGCCGCCAGCAGCTGTACGACCGCCATTTCTACCGCGGCCTCCGGCAGAATGAGCCGACGGTCGCCGCCGGCCAGCGCAATGCCCGGGCGGCCTCTGTACGGCCGGACCATGATGTCGGCCGAACAGCCGGTGAGCGGCAGGGCGGCGCCTGCATCGACCAGCAGGCCGAATTTATCCGGCAATTCCCGGAAGGCCGGATCAGCTTCCAGCACGGCGCTCAAACACCGCGCCAGACGGTGCGAATCGAATGCAGCGGCGGGATCGTCCGGCCCCAGCGGGTCGGCGAGCACGTTGCGCACCGCTTCCGCCCGGGGATGCGCCGCGGCAAGGCCCATCTGCGCCATCTCCCCGGCGAAACCCTCGACGCCGGACGCGGACAGGCCGCGGACCTGGAGGTGGCCGCGGTTGGTCAGATCGATCATGCCGTTGCCGTGGCGGCCGGCCGCTGCGGCCACCACCTCGGCTTGTTCGGCGGTCAGCGTCGCCGCGTGCGGCTTAACCCGCACGAGCAAGCCGTCGCCCGATTCCATTGGGGTCAGCAGGGACGGGCACCAGCCCTTGACCGTCGGGCCGGTCATTCGCCTTCCCCGCGCAATATGGCGGTCGTCGAGTTGCGGCGCGGCTGCCACAGGCTGCGCTCTACCGCTTCGTTGAACCGGTCGATCATGGCGCCGCGCGCTGCCGGATTGTTCCGTTTGAGGAAGGCATCGACTTCGCTGTCGCCCAGCGTTGCATCGAAAATCAGGTCGAACTGGCGGTCGAACCGATCCGGAATCGTGGCGGCAAAGGCGAACATGCCTTCCAGCGAACGCGCGATCTCCGCCCCCCCGCGATAGCCGTGGCGCATCATGCCGGCGATCCAGGCCGGGTTGGCCGCCCGGCCGCGCACGATCCGGGCGATCTCTTCCGCCAGGGTCCGGGCGTGCGGCGTCCCGGGCTCCGCAGTATCGACGTGGTAGACCCGCGGCTCGGCGCCCAGACGGGTCGCTGCGGCGACAAAGCCGCCCTCGTGGGCGGCGAAGTCGGTCGAGTCGAGCAGGTCGACTTCGCGGTGATCCTGAGCGTGGACCAGGGCTTCGGCGCTGCGGACCCGGTCCGAAAACCCCTCGGGATCGGCGCGCCCGTCCAGGCCCTGCCCGTAGGCGCTGGATGAGGATGCGAGATAGCTGTCGCCCAGTTCGCCGCGTTGCGACCAGGCGCCGGTCTCGATCAGGACGGATACGCCGGCGCCATAGGCGCCGGGCGCCGCGCCGTAGATACGGGTCGTGGCCTTGCGAAAGGCCATGTCATCCAGGTTCCCCGCGATGCCGGCCAGCGGATTGACATCGCCGCTCTCCTGCCGCCGCCCGATCGCACGCACCACCGCGTCGAACATCGCGATCTGGCCTTCGAACGCGTCGCGGAACAGGCCGGAGACGCGCAGGGTGACATCGACCCGCGGCCGGCCGAGCCGGTCCGCCGGCACGATCTCGAAGCCGGTGACCCGCCCGGCCCCCTCGTTCCAGACCAGCTCGGCCCCGACCAGCACCAGCGCCAGCGCCAGGTCTTCGCCGCCCGTGCGCATGGTCGCGCTGCCCCACAGGTCGATCATCAGTGCGCGCGGCCAGTCGCCCTTTTCCTGAAGATGGCGGCGGATCAGTTCGTCGGCAGTGCGCCGGGCCAGCGCCATCGCGCCATGAGTCGGGATGGCTCGCGGATCGACGGTGAACATGTTGCGGCCGGTCGGCAGCACGTCGACCCGGCCGCGGGTCGGCGCGCCCGACGGTCCCGGCGCGACGAAGCGGCCGTCCAGCGCATCGAGCAGCGCCTGCCGTTCGGAGGCGGCGCACGCATCCAGCCGCGTCTCCAGATCGGCGGCCCCGGATGCCGGCGCATGTCGCTTTAGCGACGACAGGAGTTCGCTGCGCCGGCCCGCCGCCGGGACGCGGCCGAAGACGTGAAGCCCGTCGCGGATCTGGAGATCCTTGACGTCGCACAGATAGGCGTCGAGCCGGGCCAGCCGGTCGTCTTCGGGCACGTCGGCGCCGGCGCCGCATTCCTCGAGCAGGCCGAGCGCCTCCGCCCGCTCCAGGATTTCGCCGCGCAGCAGCGCGGTGCGCCGCTTGTCGAGCCCGTCGGCGCCGGCAAATTCGTCGATCAGCCGCTCCAGTTCGAGTCCCGCACCGTGCGAGCCGGCGGCTTTCAGCGGCGGCGTCAGATGGCCGATCGTCACCGCCCCAAGCCGGCGTTTGGCCGCCGCCGCCTCGCCCGGATTGTTGACGATGAAGGGATAGGCGACCGGGATGCCACCGAGCAGCGCCACAGGGAAGCAGGCTTCGGACACCGCCACCGCCTTGCCGGGCAGCCATTCCAGCGTGCCGTGCGCGCCGAGATGGATCATGGCGTCGATATCCTCGACGCAGCGCAGCCACAGATAGAAGGCGACATAGGCGTGGCGCGGCGGCACGTCCGGATCGTGATACAGGGCCTTGCGTCCGGTCTGCTGGCCGCGGTCGGGCTGGATCGCCGCGACGACCCGGCCGTAGCGCCCGTGGCGCAGACAGAAGTGCCCGTCCTTGACCGCGGAATCGTCCTCCGCCGCGCCCCATGTCTCGAGAATCCGCGCCTGCGCGGCTTCGGGCAGCGTGGTGAAGAGCCGGCGGTAGGTCTTGACATCGAGAACCGGCCGCGGCGGGGCGCTGCACAGGTCTTCAACCAGATCGAGCGCCGACACGCCGGCTTTCGCGTCGTAGCCGGCTTCGCGCAGCAGGGCGAGAAGGTCGACGCCGCTCTCAATCGTGTCGAGGCCGATGGCATGGGCGAGCTGGCCGGCGGCGGGATAGTCGGACAGCACCATGCCGATCCGCCGATCCCTGCGCGGGCGCTGCGCCAGCCGGATCCAGCGCGCCGCCTGTTCCGCGGCCAGCGCGACGCCGTGCGCATCCGGCCTGTGGCTCGTCCGGGCATATTCCAGCCGGTCTTCGCGCGCGTCTTCCGACTTGAAGGAAATCGCCGTCGTCGAGAGACGGCCGTCCAGTTCGGGCAAAACGATCTGCATGGCGAGATCGGACTGCGAGAGCCCGCGGGCCGACTCCGCCCAAGCTTCGCGCGACGACCCGGCCAGCATCAACTGGAGCACCGGCACGCCGGCCGCATCGAGCGGCGACCCCTCGTCGTTGCGCCGGGCGGAAAACGCCGTCGCGTTGAGGACGATATCCGGCCGAATGGCCCTAAGCCGCGCTTCGACCCAGGCCGCCGTATCCGCATTCTTGAGGGTGCCGACATAGAGGCCGACGGTCCGAATGCTGCGCTTCGCCAGCTGCGCCGCCAGTTCGTTGAGCGGCGCGACATCGCCGGCCAGGAGATAGGCGCGATAGAACAGGACGACCGCCGTCGCCGTACAGGATTCCGGGTCCGGCGCCAGGGCATGCTCGCCGAACGGCGGGACCGGCCGGATGCGCGCCCTGGGCGCCGGTCCCAGGCCGGCGAGATGCGCCATCCGCCCCAGCGCCAGGCCGACATTGTGCGCCCCGCCTTCGGCGAAGCAGCGGTCGAGGCGTTCCAGGTCGGCCGGCGGCACCGTCGACAGCTCGGCGAGGCGCGGATCGGGCCGGCCGTCGCCGGGCACCAGCGCCAGCAGGATATTCTGTTCTGCGCAGGCGCGGGAGATCTCCTCGATGCCGTAGCGCCAGAAATCCAGCCCTCCCAGCAGGCGCGCGACGACGATACGCGACCGGGCGATCACCTCCTCGACATAGACATCGACCGAGAGCGGGTGCCGCAACTTGCCGATATTGGCCAGCCGCAGGCTCGGCAGTGCATCGCCCAGTTCGAGGCACGCCACGGTCGCGGCGGCCAGATCGGTATCCGCGAAGGACAGGAACACCATCTCCGCCGGGCTCTGGCCGAGATCGACCGCAACGTCGATTTCGTCCAGGCTGTGGGCTTCGCGGAACAGGAGGTGCATGGCTCAGGCGGCAAGCGCCGCGCAGATGGCGGGACGGTCCAGTCCCGTCTGCCCGATCACGACCAGGCGGGTTTCGCGCGTTTCGCCGGCGGCCCACGGACGGTCGAAATGGTGGTTGACCCGTTGCCCGACGCCCTGGATTGCGAGGCGCATCGGCTTGCCGGCGACTGCCGCAAACCCCTTGATCCGCAGGATGTCGTGCGCGGTCGCAATCTGCGACAGGCGAGCGGCAAACGCTTCCGGCGACGGGATTTCTCCCAGGGCGACATCGAAGGATTCGAAGTCGTCGTGCTCGTGGTCGTCCTCGTCGTCGTGATGGGACGGCCGGGCGGCGAGATCGTCTTCCGCCGCCGCGTCGAGTCCCAGGAGGACCGCCGGATCGACGGCGCCTTCCCGGGTCGCGATCATCCGGAGCGACCGGCCGGCGGAAGCCGCGATCGAATCGCGCAATTCGGGCAGCGTCTCCGCTTCCAGCAGGTCCGTCTTGTTCAGCACGACGATATCCGCCGCCATCAGCTGGTCCTCGTAAAGCTCCTGCAGCGGATTGTCGTGCTCGATCGACGGATCCTCCAGCCGCATCGCCTCGACGGCCTCCAGATCGTCGGCGAAGCGGCCTTCGGCGACCGCCGGCCCGTCGATCACGGCGATCACGCCGTCCACCGTCATCCGGGAGCGGATCGCCGGCCATTCGAAGGCCTTGATCAGCGGCTTGGGCAGCGCCAGGCCGGAGGTTTCGATCACGATATGGTCCGGCGGCTCGTCGCGGTCGATCAACGCCTGCATGGTGGGCACAAAATCGTCCGCCACGGTGCAGCACAGGCAGCCGTTGGCCAGTTCGACGATATTCTCCTCCGGGCAATCCTCGATGCCGCAGTTGCGCAGAGTTTCGCCGTCGACGCCTTCCGCGCCGAACTCGTTGACGATGACCGCAAGCCGCCGGCCGTTCGCGTTGCTGAGCAGATGGCGCACCATCGTCGTCTTCCCGGCGCCGAGAAAGCCGGTGATGATGGTGGCCGGTATCTTGGCGGCGGTATAGCTCATGCGCTCTCTCGCGGTTCGGGAAAATCGTCGGGATGGGCCGGGACGCGGGCGACAATGACGTCGCGCAGCGACGGCGCGCGCTTCGACGGCATCACCACGCCGGTCTTCGACGCAGCGTAAACCAGGGCGTAGTCGATCACGTCGTCCGCCAGTTCGGCCGACAGATAGCCGGCGAGGTAGGCCCATTTGCCCGGCGCTGCGATGGCGAGGCTGCAACCCTGCTCGCAGTTGGCCATGCATGTAACCGGATTGACCCTGACCGACTCCGCCAGATCGCGCGCGCGCAGCCGGTCCACGACCGCCTCATGGAGCCGGGCGCCCGGCGCCGTCTCGCCTGGCGCGGCCGGCTCCTCACCGGCCGGCTTGCAGGTCAGGCAGATATGAAGCACAGGGCGCCGGTCCATCATCCGGTCGCACTCCGGCGCACGAAGCGGGTTCCCCGAACGGTACGGCCGGGCAACCGGGGCAGAGGCCGCGGATTTCCCGGCCGGTGTTGTTCTGGATCGATCAAGACTGTTCCGGGTCCCGGTCAGGTGTCGCGCATGCCGACACGGCCATGTGCAACTATCGCCGACAGTTTCAAGGGCAGCGGCGGCTTTCGGCCGAGGCGCAGCCGGCAATTCAATTGCGCCTAGGCTAAAGGCATTGTCCCGGCTACTTATGCGTGCGCCCGAAGGGGTGTCAAGCGAATGGCCGGGCCGGTCGCGGGCGATAAGCCGCCGGGCCGCCGACACAGGGCCGATCGCCCGCGGACCCGGCAGTTTGGAAACGCCATGGCCGTCGAGAATCTCTATCTGATCCTGGGCGGCGCCCGATCCGGCAAGAGTCGTCATGCCGAGGCTTTGGTCGAGGCCGCGCCGCCGCCCTGGCGGTATATCGCGACGGCCGAAGCCCTGGACGGCGAGATGCAACGGCGCATCGACGAACACCGCAAACGGCGCGGCAAAGGCTGGCAGACCGTCGAGGCGCCACTCGAACTCGCCGCAGCGCTCGACGACGCCCCGGCCGACGCGCCGCTGCTGGTCGATTGCCTGACCCTGTGGCTCAGCAACCTGATGCTGAACGAACGAACGCTCGAACCGGCCGTTGAAGCGCTGATGGACGCGCTGGAGCGCCGGCGCGGGCTGACTGTGCTGGTGTCCAACGAAGTCGGCCTCGGGATCGTCCCGGAAAACCGGCTGGCCCGAGACTTCCGCGACGCCGCCGGCGCGCTGCACCGCAGGGTTGCCGCCCGCGCGCAACATGTGCACTTCATGGTGGCCGGGATCGCCACGATCGTCAAAGGAACGCCATGACCGCCGAAACGGAAGACGCCGATACGGAAGATAGGGCCCGCCACAAGGCGAAAATGGCCAACCGCAAGGCTATCCAGGACGCCGAGGTCGCCGAGAAAAAGATCGAGAAGGGCCTGCTGATGGTCCACACGGGCACCGGCAAGGGCAAGTCGACCGCCGCCTTCGGCCTGGCGCTGCGCATGATCGGCCGGAACCGCAAGGTCGGCGTCGTGCAGTTCATCAAGGGCGCCTGGTCGACCGGCGAGAAGATCGCGCTCGAGGCGATGGCGCCGGACATGGTCGAGTGGCACGCACTGGGCGAGGGCTTCACCTGGGAGACCCAGGACAAGGCGCGCGACATCGCGGCGTGCCGGAAGGCGTGGGAGACCGCGCTCGCCATGATGGCCAACCCGGACTTCGGCCTGGTCATCCTGGACGAGCTGAATATCGCCCTGCGTTATGACTACCTGCCGCTCGACGAAGTGCTCGCCGGGCTGGCCGCGCGGCCCGAGAAGCTGCACGTCGCGGTGACCGGCCGCAACGCCAAGGCGCCGCTGGTCGAAGCTGCCGATCTCGTCACCGAGATGACCCTCGTGAAGCATCATTTCAAAGCCGGCGTGAAGACCCAGGAGGGCATCGAATACTGAGGCCCGGAAGGGCGTTCGTGGGAAGGGCGTTCGTGGGAGGGACGGTCATGGACCGGGCGGCGATGGGCCGTGCGATCATGCTGCAGGGCACCGGGTCGAATGTCGGCAAGTCGGTCCTCGCCGCCGGCCTGCTGCGCGCCCTGTCGAACCGCGGCCACGCGGTCCGCCCGTTCAAGCCCCAGAACATGTCGAACAACGCCGCCGTGGCCGCCGACGGCGGCGAGATCGGCCGGGCGCAGGCGCTCCAGGCCCGGGCAGCGCGCGTCGCGCCCAGCGTTCACATGAATCCGGTGCTCCTGAAGCCGAGTTCCGAAACCGGCGCCCAGATCGTGGTTCAGGGCAAGGTGACCGGCGAAGCCCGGGCCCGGGAGTTCCAGACCGTCAAACCCCGGCTGATGCCGCAGGTGATGGAGAGTTTCGAAAAGATTCGCGCGGGAGCGGATTTCGTCGTCGTCGAAGGCGCCGGCAGTGCGTCCGAAACCAACCTGCGGCACGCCGATATCGCCAACATGGGCTTCGCCGCCGCCGCGGATGTCCCGGTCGTGCTGATCGGCGACATCGACCGCGGCGGGGTGATCGCGTCGGTCGTCGGCACGAAGGCGGTCATTGCGCCGTCCGATGCCGCCCTGGTCGCCGGCTTCATCGTCAACAAGATGCGCGGCGACCCCTCCCTGTTCGACGATGGCATGGCCGATATCGCCCGGCGCACCCGCTGGCCGGCGCTTGGCCTGGTGCCCTTTTTCGACAAGGCGAAGTTCCTGCCGGCGGAAGACTCCTACGATCTCGCAGGCAGGAGCGGCGATGGAAACGCTGGCGACGAGACGGGACGCAAGGTCCGGATTGCCGTGCCGCACCTGCCGCGGATCGCCAATTTCGACGATCTGGACCCCTTGAAGGCCGAACCGGACGTTGACCTGGTCCTTGTCGACCGTGGCGCGCCCCTGCCCCGGGATGCAGATCTCGTCATCCTGCCGGGCAGCAAGGCCACCATTGCCGACCTTGGAGCCCTGCGCGACGAAGGCTGGGACATCGACATCCTCGCGCACCGGCGCCGCGGCGGCCGTGTCCTCGGCCTGTGCGGCGGCTTCCAGATGCTCGGGCGGGCGATCTCGGACCCGGACGGGCTGGAAGGTCCGCCCGGAGTTGTCGAGGGACTGGGATTACTGGAGGTGGATACCGTCCTGACCGCGCCGAAAACGGTCAGGGAGGTCGCCGGCGAGGCCGTCTGCGGCGGCAGCGCCTTTACCGGCTACGAGATTCATATGGGCCGCACCGAGGGGCCGGACTGCGAAAGGCCGCTGCACCGACTCTCGGGCGGCCGGACGGACGGCGCCCGCTCCGCCGATGGCCGGGTTGCCGGCACCTATGTGCACGGGCTGTTCGGCAGCGACCGTCACCGGGCCGACTGGCTGCACGGCTTCGGTGCCGAGTCGGGCATCGACTCGCATGACTCGCTGGTCGAACGGACACTGGACGAACTGGCCGGCCATCTGGAGGCGTATGTCGATATCGACCGCCTGATCGCTATGGCGCGATAGCGAGAAACAGCGCGACGGCCGCGGCGATCTGGATGCAGCACGCCCGGCGGTAGAGGCTCAGGGCAAGGCCGATATCGTCCGGCGTCGCCGCCGCCCGTCCGTCGCCCATCCACGGATCGTCGACCAGGCCCTCCGCATAGTGCCGCGGCCCGCCGAGGCGCAACCCGAGCGCCCCGGCCATGGCGGCTTCCGGCCAGCCGGCGTTGGGAGAATGATGGCGGCGGGCATCGCGCCGGACCGCCCGGAGCGCGCCGCCCGGCGACGCGCCCGGCATCGTCATTGCCGCCAGCACGATCCACCCTGCGCTGAGCCGCGAGGCCGGCAGGTTGACCAGATCGTCGAGGCGCGCGGCACAACGGCCGAATGCGCGAAACCGTTCGTTCCGGTGGCCGAGCATGCTGTCTGCCGTATTGATCGCCTTGTAGGCAACCGCGCCAGGCAATCCGAGGAAAGCGCACCAGACAGCCGGCGCCGCGACGCCATCGGAAAAATTCTCTGCCAGGCTTTCGATGGCGGCCCGGGCTACACCCGCTTCGTCCAGCGTTTCCGGGTCGCGGCCGACGATTCGGGCAACATGCCTTCTGCCTGCCGGCACGCCACCGAACGTCAGTCCTTCGCGGACCGCTGCGACATGCTCGTGCAGGCTGCGCTGGGCGAACAGCGCCGAGGCCAGGACGCCCAGCCCAAGTCCCGCGATCCACCAGGACGCCACCAGGAATGCGCCCGCCTGCAGGAACATTGCGGCGGCGGCCGAGGCAGTCAGCAACGCCAGCACGCAATACACCCCGTTGAGGCGGCGCTGTGGATCGGGCAAGGTCGGCCGGTTCCAGCGGCGCTCCATCCGCTCGATCAGGGCGCCGATCCACACTACGGGATGGCCGAGCCGGGTGGTGAGGCCCTTCGGGTAGCCGAACGCCGCCTCGACGAGGAGGGCGGCGGCCAGGAGAAGCAGATTGGTCTCGAACCACATTGCGGCCGTCACGATCCACGCTGCGCCCGGACGGTCGCCGAACAGACCCGCCGCCGCATGATCCCCCACGGCGGCGACCTCTCCAGGCTGCGGCAGCGATTTCCGGACGCGCCCGAACCGCTGATCGATCTGTCGACCGGCATCAATCCCTATTCCTATCCCGTGCCGGCTATCCCGGAGACAGCCTATACGCGCCTGCCCGAACAGGTACAGATACGGCAGCTCAAGGAATCCGCCGCCGCGGCTTACGGCGCAAGCGAACCGGACACGATCGCCGCTGCGCCCGGCACGCAGCTTCTCATCTCTATCCTGCCCCGCATCCTGCCGGCAGCGCAGGTCGCCATCCTGTCGCCGACCTATGGCGAACATGCCGCTGTCTGGTCCGCCGCCGGCGCCGCCGTCCTGGAAGGCGCCGGCCCGGAAGTCCTGGAATCGGGTGAGGTTGCCGTCCTGTGCAATCCCAACAATCCCGACGGGCGCGCACTGGCGCCGCGTGAGATCGAGGCGCTTCAGACCCGCCGGTTGCGACGGGGCGGCCGGCTGATCGTCGACGAAGCCTTCGCCGAGTTCGGCGAGGCGCATCTGAGCGCGGTTCCGGCCGTGCCCCAACCGGGGCTGATCGTGCTGCGCTCGTTCGGCAAGGCCTTCGGGCTGGCCGGCGTCCGGCTCGGCTTCCTGGTCGCGGAGCGCGGCATTGTCCGGCGGGTCGAAGAAGCCCTGGGGCCCTGGCCGGTCTCGGGCATCGCGATCCACCTTGCCTGCACGGCGCTTCGGGATACCGCCTGGCGGCAGGCCACGACCGAACGGTTGGCGCAAACGGGCGAGCGTCTCGCCTCGCTTCTGTCGGCCCATGGGCTGGAGCCGGTCGGCGGCACGTCTCTGTTCCGCCTCGTTCGGCACGACACGGCGCCCGCCATTGCCGGGACGTTAGGGCGCGCCGGCATCCTGGTCCGCGAGTTTCCCGAACGTCCCGACTGGCTGCGCTTCGGCCTGCCGCCGGATGAGGCCGCATGGACCCGCCTCGAAAACGCCCTGGCGGCGGCTCGATAGCCGCCGATCTGCGGGATAGTGTATCGGTATCCGCCCACCATTGTAGGGGAGGGATTTGAAAGGGATCACATCGCTGACTACGCAGTGCCGGTATTGCCGCCGGCGGCGCGGACCGTCCGGTGGAAATGAGTGACCGCCGCATGATTGTTGCCGCACCGGAATACCAACCGTGTCGCCCCGGATTCAATCCGGGGCCCAGAGGCACAAGGCAAGACCGTACCGGGCGACTCTGGTCCCCGGATTTCCGCTTCGCTCCATCCGGGGCGGCACCGAGAGGTGGAAAAAGGTGTCCACTATCGGGACCGCGGCCGTACGCAACCGCATAGTCACAGACATATTCCTCTTGTTGTCCCTCCCCTACGCCCCGGCATCGGACCCTCGACGGACTCAGAGGCAAGCGAGCAGGCCGAGATAGGCGCCGACTTCGCCGACCTGTTGGGTCGCGCCCAGGGTATCGCCCGTATAGCCCTTGAGCTTCGGCTGGAAGAACGCCCGGATTGCAACATGGGCGCAAGCCAGCCCGCCCAGCGCGCCGAGGGCGGCGAGCGGCGATACAGCCAGTCCCACCAGCACGAGGCAGGCCAACGCCGTCCCCCCGGCCGCCAGATGCGAGACCTGCGAAACCGGGCCGGCGACCGGGCTCGCCGTTCCCGACGAACGAACGTAACTGGCGGTCGCGATCACGATCACGACGCTCCACCGGCTGAGCCCGTGGGCGGCGATCAGGGTGGCGAACCCAATCAACGGGGTAAGGCCGGCCAGGGCGAACACCCTGACGGCCAGAATGAGCCCCAGGGCCAGCACGCCGTAGACGCCGATCCGGCTGTCGCGCATGATTTCCAGCGCGCGCTCGGCGGACGATCCGCCGCCGATACCGTCCGCAGTGTCGGCCAGACCGTCTTCGTGCATGGCGCCGGTCAGCAGTGCAGTTGCGGCAAGGGCCAGCACCGCGGCGGAAAACGGGCCGAACAGGCCGTAGGATGCGGCGAAAACTGCCCCGCCGGCGGCTCCGACGAGAATTCCGACCGCCGGATAGTAACGCACTGCAGCGGCGTCGAGCGCCGGCGAATAGTCGACGCCCCGGGCCGCGGGAAACCGCGTCAGCATCTGGCAGGCCAGCCGGAAGAACATCCACTGTCGGGCGATCCCGGGCAGCATCGCGCCACCTGAATCCTAGGCCGGCCCGCTGACGCCGGCACTCTCGAAACTCGCCATATCCGTCAACATGGCTGCGGCCGCCCTGACGACCGGCCAGGCCAGCAGCGCGCCGGTGCCCTCGCCGAGCCGCATCTCCAGGTCGAGGATCGGCCGGGCGTCCAGCGCTTCGAGCATCCGGCGGTGGCCGTGCTCGGCCGAGCGATGGGCGTAAATCAGGGTCCGTCCGGCCGCCGGCTCGATCCCGAGCGCCGCAAGCGCCGCTGCGGTCGAAATGAAGCCGTCGACCAGGATCGGCCGGTTCGACCGGGCCGCACCGAGCATGGCGCCGGCCATCATCGCGATTTCGAAGCCGCCATACTCCGCAAGCGCCTGCGCGGCGGTCAATTCCGGTGCGCTACGTGCGGCCGCGGCCTCCAGAACGGCGGTCTTGTGCGCCAGACCGGCATCGTCCAGCCCGGTGCCGCGCCCCACAAGATCGGTAACCGGAAGGCCGAGCAGCTTGTGGGCGAGAAGGGTCGCCGCCGACGTGTTTCCGATGCCCATTTCGCCGAAACACACGACATCGGCGGCGCATTCATCGGCAAGCTGCCGGCCGGCTTCCAGGGCGCTGTCGCGCTGCGCTGCGGTCATGGCTGGCTCGATGCGGCTGTTCCGGGTGCCCGCACCGATCCGCCGGTTCAGAAGGTCCGGATGATCGATCGATTCGCCGGCCACGCCGGCATCGACCACTCGGACGCTCGCGCCGACGGCGTCGGCGAACACATTGGCCGCGGCGCCCCGGTTCAGAAAATTCAGCACCATTTCCCGGGTCACGGCCTGCGGATAGGCCGAAACGCCCTCCGCGGCGATGCCGTGATCCGCAGCGAATATCGTCAGTTCGCAGGAGGCGAGGCGCGGCGCCGTCTCCTGCGTCGCGCGCGCCAGTTGCAGCGCGACCGTTTCGACCAGCCCAAGCGCGCCCTGCGGCTTGGTCTTGTTGTCGATGAGGTCCCGGACGGTCCTGTCGAAGTCCGGGTCCGGGTCGGTCGGTCGGCCTGTCATGGTAGTCGGCAGCGCCTCGTGCTGTGCGGAACGTCCGCTAGACTAAGCGGCCCGAACGGCAATGGGAATTGGCGATGCCGCCGGACCCGACCCCGGCGCCCCTGCCCGTCCGATGGCGAACGCGGCTATTGCCCGCGCCCTATTGTCCCCTCCGGGCCATGAAGATCAGGCGTTCGAACTGGTGGACATCCTGCTCGTTCTTGACCAGGGCGCCGTAGAGCGGCGGCAGGATGGTCTTCATATCGTCGGATTTCAGGGCCTCCGGCGGGATATCCTCGACCACCAGCAGCTTGATCCAGTCGAGCAGTTCCGAGGTGCTCGGCTTCTTCTTGATGCCGGGAACCTCGCGGATATCGTAGAATGCCTTCAGCGCGGCGCGCAGCAGGTTCTTCTTCAGGCCGGGATGGTGGACATCGACGATCTGCTCCATCGTGTCGTTGTCCGGGAAGCGGATATAGTGGAAGAAGCAGCGGCGCAGGAAGGCGTCCGGCAGTTCCTTCTCGTTGTTCGAGGTGATGATGACGATCGGCCGGTGCCGCGCCCGGATCGTCTCCCGTGTCTCGTAGACATGGAATTCCATGCGGTCGAGCTCGAGCAGCAGATCGTTCGGGAACTCGATATCCGCCTTGTCGACCTCGTCGATCAGCAGGACCGGCGCATCGTCGGCTTCGAAAGCCTCCCACAGCTTGCCCTTCTTGATGTAGTTGGCGATGTCGTGCACCCGCTCGTCGCCGAGCTGGGAATCGCGCAGCCGGTCGACGGCGTCGTATTCGTACAGGCCCTGTTGCGCCTTGGTGGTGGACTTGATGTGCCACTCGATCAGGTTCTTGCCGAGCGCCTTGGCGACCTCGTGGGCCAGCACCGTCTTGCCGGTGCCGGGTTCGCCCTTGATGAGCAACGGCCGCTGCAGGGTTACGGAGGCGTTCACCGCCACCATAAGGTCTTCGGTCGCGACATAGCTGTCGGTGCCGGTGAAACGGATCTGTTCGGTCATAGACTGGCCTGTTGTCAGGGGAACGGCGACCCGCACGAATTTGGGCCGGGCTTGGGGCGGGCGAGACCGGATCGGCGCGGCGCACCCTAGGCGGAAGCGGCGCAACGATCAAGCGACGGTCTGTCCGGGTCGCGGGCCGGGCCAGGCTCCTTCGGCTTCGCTCAGGGCGGACTCCCGATCCGGGGAGCGCGGCGGGTTCGCAGGGGACAGCCGGTGGCGCGGGTGCGATACGCGGAAAAATATTTTGGGAAATGCCAGATTTCTTCTTGACATAGTTAATTTTGTTCTCTATTTGATCTCTTGTCAGCGCCCGAAGTACGCCTGCCGCAGACCAGCCCAGGCGATATATGAAATATTTCCTTTCTACTCCGATTTTGCGGCCCTCCCGAGGGGCGTTTTCCAGCGATTCCGCGGGGTTCGGGCGGACGGGGTGCAAAAAATCGCTTGATCAGACCGGTCTGTCTATTTTTTTCCGGAAAAAATAAAGTGATTTCAAGAACTTAGAAAAATCAATCTTAGACGTTCGTTCAATAACAGCCGGTTGGCGGCCCGGTCAGGGCCCATCGCCGCCGTTCTCCGGGACGCCTGACCCTTCCGGGCCGCCGCCCGCCAGGCCGGCGAGGATTTTCAGGACGGTCTTTGCCCCGCGCATCCGGGCGGCGGCGTCGGCCCAGTTGCGGCGGAAGAGCAGTGTCCGGTCGGGGCGCAGGCTCACCGTGCCGCGCTCGCCGGCGACGTAGGCGACCAGGGCGTCCGGGTTCGGAAACATGTCGTCGTGGAAGGCGATCGCCGCGCCCTTGGGACCGGCGTCGATTTTCGCGACATGGGCGGGATAGCAGAGCTGCTTGATCGCAACGGTCTCGATCAGGTTCTCGACCTCCGGCGGCTGGGCGCCGAACCGGTCGACCAGTTCGGCGGCGAAGGCGTCGAGTTCGCCCGGATCGTCCAGGTCCGAGACCCGGCGGTACAGGGCGAGCCGTGCCGCCAGATCGGGGACATAGCTCTCGGGAATCAGCACCGAGGCGCCGAGATTGATCTGCGGCGACCAGCGCGCGCGCGCCGGCGCGTCGCCGCCGCCGGCCTTGGCCTCTGCAACGGCTTCCTCCAGCATCTGCTGATACAGTTCGATGCCGACTTCCCGGACATGGCCCGACTGTTCCTCGCCCAGCAGGTTGCCGGCGCCGCGGATATCCATGTCGTGGCTGGCCAGCGAAAAGCCGGCGCCCAGCGTATCCAGGGTCTGCATGACTTCCAGCCGCTTCAGCGCCGTACCCGTGATCTTGCGGTCCTCGGGCAGCGTCAGATAGGCGTAGGCGCGGGTCTTCGAGCGCCCGACCCGGCCGCGCAGCTGGTAGAGCTGGGCCAGCCCGAACCGGTCGGCCCGGTGCAGGACGATCGTATTGACGGTCGGGATATCGAGGCCGGATTCGATGATGTTGGTCGATAGCAGGACGCGCACCTCGCCGTCGTAGAACCGCGCCATGACGGCTTCCAGATCGGCCGGGGCCATCTGCCCGTGGGCGATGGCGTAGCGCACGCCCGGCGCCAGGCGCTGCACGCGCTCGGCGAGGCGCTCCAGATCGCGGATGCGCGGGCAGACCCAGAAGACCTGGCCGCCGCGCAGCAGTTCGCGCCGGAGCGCCTCCTCGATCACGACGGGATCGTAGGGCAGCACGAAGGTGCGCACGGCAAGCCGGTCGACCGGCGGCGTCGCGATCAGGCTGAGGTCGCGCACGCCGGCAAGCGCCATTTGCAGGGTCCGCGGGATCGGCGTGGCCGTCAGGGTCAGCACATGGACGTCGGCGCGCAACTCCTTCAGCCGCTCCTTCTGCGCGACGCCGAAATGCTGCTCCTCGTCCACGACCACCAGGCCGAGCGAGCGGAAGCGCACCGATTTGCCGAGCAGTGCATGGGTGCCGACGACGATGTCGAGCGTCCCGGCTTCCAGGTCCTTGCGGGTGCGCGCCGCATCGCCCGCGGCGACCAGCCGGGAGAGCTGGCCGACCCGCACCGGAAACCCCGCGAACCGTTCCCTGAAGGTCTGGAAATGCTGGCGCGCCAGCAGCGTCGTCGGCACCACTACGGCGACCTGCAAACCGGCCATGACCGCCGCGAAAGCGGCGCGCAGCGCAACCTCGGTCTTGCCGAAGCCGACGTCGCCGCAAACCAGCCGGTCCATCGGCTTGCCGGAGGCAAGATCGGCCATCGTCTCGTCGATCGCGCGGATCTGGTCATCGGTTTCGGTGAAGGGGAATCGCCCGGAGAATTCGCCGATCGGCCCTTCGGTTCCGCCAACGACCGGCGCCTTGCGCAGTTCGCGCTGAGCGGCAATGGCGATCAGCTGCCCGGCCATCGCCGCGATCCGGTCCTTGACCCTGGACTTGCGCGCCTGCCATGCCGCGGCGCCCAGGCGGTCGAGCGCTGCGGTCTCCGAAGCGCTGCCGAAGCGGGACAGCACCTCCATATTTTCCGCCGGCACAAAGAGGGTGTCGCCGCCCTGATAGGTCAGACGCAGGCAATCGTGATCGGCGCCTCCGGCGGCGACGGTCTCCAGCCCTTCGTAGCGCCCGATGCCGTGCTCGCGATGAACGACCAGATCGCCTTCGTTCAGCGCCGAAAGTTCGCTGAGGAAGGTTTCGGCCCTGCGGTCGCGCCGGGCCCGGCCGCGCATCCGCTCGCCGAATATGTCCTGTTCGGTAATGACGACCAAGTCGTCGGTCTCGAAACCGCGATCCAGTTCGGCGACCGCCAGGAACAGGCCCTCCGGCTGGCCGTCCCACCGCTCGATCTTCTCGGGCGACAGGCCGCCGGCCTCTTCGAGCAGATGCGCCAGCCGGTCGCCGGAACCGGCGCTGTTGGCGACCAGAACCACCGGCCGGCCCGAATGCCGGAACGCTTCGATATGCCGGCACACCGCCTCGGCGACCGGGGTGCTCTCGACCGCGCGGGCATCGGCAAAATTGCGCCCCGCCCGGCCGGCGGACAGACCGTCGATTGCCGGCGGTGCGGCCCCTTCCGGCGCGGCGAAGGGCGAAAGGGTTAACGCCTCGCGCCGGCGCAGCAGGGCGGCCCATTCGGCCGCGTCCAGAAAGAAGCGGTCCGGCGGGACCGGCTTGTAGACGAATTGCCCGCCTGCCTTTGGCGCCTGCTCCATATGACTGCGGCGCGCATCGAAATAGTCGGCGATCGTGTCGAACCGGGCGGCAACGGCCTCGTCCGTCTGGAAATCGAGGGTGACCCGCGCATCGGGCGCATAGTCGAACAATGTCGCCATGCGGTCGTAGAACAGCGGCAGCCAGTGCTCCATGCCGGGAAAGGCCTGGCCGGCCGAGATCGCTTCGTACAGCGGGTCGCGGGTCGGGTCGCCGGTAAACGCGGCGCGGTAGGATTCGCGGAAACGGGTCACCCGCCCGCCGGTCAGCACCAGTTCGGACACCGGCCGCAGGACGACGCGGCCGCTCGCCCGGATCGTGCGCTGGGACATTGGATCGAAGCGCCGGATGGATTCGAGATCGTCGCCGAAGAAATCGAGCCGCACGGCATAGTCGAGACCGGGCGGATAGACATCCAGCAGGCCCCCGCGCAGGGCGTATTCGCCCGGTTCGCGCGCCGTGCCGACCCGGCGGTAGCCCTGCCGGCGCAGATAGCGCAGCACCGCTTCCATCGGCGTGCGCCGGCCCTTCTGCAGGGCGACCAGCGACTTGTGGAACGCTTCGGCCGGCGGCACCCGCTGCAGGGCGGCGCTCACCGTCGTCACGATCAGCCGCGGCTTGCCCCCGCTGCGCCCGGCCAGCCGCGCCAGGGTCGAGGCCCGGGCGGCAAGGATTTCGGCATTCGGCGAAGCCCGGTCGTAGGGCAGGCAGTCCCAGGCCGGGAAGGCCAGCACCGCCGCGTCCGGCCGGAAAAATCCGACCAGCGACACGATCTGGCTGAGGCGGCGGTCGTCGGCCGCGACGTGGATGACGTCGCCCCCGGCGGCCAGCGCGGCCAGGATCCGGGTATCGACACCCGAAGGCGCACCGTGGATGACACCCGCATTCGCCTCGTGCCGGGGTCGGTCGAGGGCTTCCGCCTCAGGCATGGCGGCCGTTGTGAAAAGCGATGACATCGCGCAGGACCGGTGTGTCGTAGGCCCGGTCCGGCGCTGCGCGGCCGACAATCCAGTCATAGACATCGGGGTCCGGCGCCATCAGCAAATCCTCGTACTGGGCGAGGGCCGAATCGTCGTAGTCCGCCAGCCGGGCATCGGCGAACGGTCCGAACAGCAGGTCCAGTTCCTTCGTCCCCCTGTGCCAGGAGCGGAACGTCAGCCGCCGCCGCCAGGTTTCGATATTTCCGTTTTGTTCGGGCATTGCACCTGTTCTGCCTCTCGGGATCGGGCGTTCCCACGGCTCATTCCTTAACCCGCGAAGGTCCCGTCGTCACACGCGACTCATCGGCGCTCCGCCGCCGGTCCGAGCAGTGATTTTCCGTAAGCGGGGACAGCGCCGCCGCCCGCGCCGGTACTCGGCTCTTGCACCGCCGGCCAAGGATTTGGACACTCCGTCTCATGCGTCCGCAATCCCTGTTCCCGATCTTCGGCGATATCGGCGCGCTGCCGGGCATCGGCCCGCGGCTGAAAGGGCTGGTGGCGCGGGTCGCCGGCCCGCGCATCGTCGACCTGCTGTGGACCCTGCCGACCGGGCTGGTCGACCGCCGCCATGCGCCGAAAATCGCCAACGCCGGGTTCGGCGAGATTGCAACCATCACCCTCCGGATCGATGCCCACGAGAAACCGGGCGCGCCCAAACGGCCCTATCGCGTGATCTGCTCGGACGAGACCGGGTATCTCACACTGGTTTTCTTCCATGCCAAACAGGACTGGCTGGAAAAGACCTACCCGGTCGGCGAAACCCGGGTGGTCAGCGGCCGGGTCGACGAGTTCGGCGGCGGCCGGCAGATGACCCATCCGGATTTCGTCGCCACCGTCGCGGAGGCCGACAGGATCAGGACGGTCCATCCGGTCTATCCGCTCACCCAGGGATTGACCCGCACGGTTATGAAGCGGGCGGTCGACGGCGCGCTGGACCGTGCCGCCGCCCTGCCGGAATGGGCCGACCCGAACCTGATGGCGCAACGGCAATGGCCCGGCTGGCGCGAAGCATTGCAGCAGGCGCACCGGCCGGAGAGCGGGACGGACCTGCTGCCGGACGCCCCGGCCCGGTCGCGCCTCGCCTATGATGAACTGCTGGCGACCCAATTGGCGCTCTTACTGGTGCGCCAGCGCCAGCGGCGTATCCAGGGCCGCGCGCAGGCCGGCGACGGCCGCCTGCGGGCGAAGATCGCCGGCGCCCTGCCCTATTCCCTGACCGGATCGCAGAAAACCGCACTGGACGAAATTACCCGCGACATGGCGGCGCCGGCGCGCATGGCGCGGATGCTGCAGGGCGATGTCGGCAGCGGCAAGACGGTGGTCTCGCTGCTCGCGATGGCGGCGGCGGTCGAAGCCGGCGGCCAGGCCGCCCTGATGGCGCCGACCGAAATTCTCGCCCAGCAGCATCTGGAGACGCTGCGGACGCTGGGCGCACCGGCCGGCCTGCGCATCGAGTTGCTGACCGGACGGTGCAAGGGCGCCGGACGAAAGGCGCTCACCGCGGACATCGAAGCCGGGAACGTCAATATCGTCGTCGGCACCCACGCCCTGTTCTCGGAGGACGTGAATTTCAGCGACCTCGCGCTGATCGTCATCGACGAACAACACCGCTTCGGCGTCCAGCAGCGCATGGCGCTGGCCGGCAAGGGCCGTGGAGTGGATACGCTAACCATGACCGCCACGCCGATCCCGCGCACCCTGATGCTGGCCGCCTACGGCGATATCGACACCTCGAAGCTGACGGAGAAACCGGCCGGGCGCCAGCCGGTGGAAACCCGCGCCATGCCGATCGACCGGCTCGAACAGGTCGCCGCCGGCATCCGCCGGACCGTCGACGGCGGCGCGCAGGCCTTCTGGGTCTGCCCGCTCGTCGACGAATCGGATGTCCTGGACGTCACCGCGGCGACCGCGCGGCACGCTTGGCTGCAGGAGCAATTCGGCGGCAGTGTAGAACTGGTCCACGGCCGGATGAAACCGGCGGAGAAAGACGCCGCTATGCAGCGCTTCATCGACAACGAGACGGCCGTGCTGGTTGCCACCACGGTGGTCGAAGTCGGAGTCGACGTCCCGAACGCCAGCGTCATGGTGGTCGAACATGCCGAGCGGTTCGGTCTCGCCCAGCTCCATCAGTTGCGCGGCCGGATCGGGCGGGGTGGGCGCAAATCGTCCTGCGTCCTGCTCTACGAGCCGCCGCTCGCCGAAACGGCGCGGGCGCGGATCGACGTTCTGCGCAGAACCGACGACGGCTTCGTCATCGCCGAAGAAGATCTGCGGCTACGCGGCGGCGGCGAGGCCCTGGGCACCCGGCAAAGCGGCATGCCGGCCTTCCGGCTGGCGCGCTTCCCCGAACACGGCGACCTGCTGGAGATCGCCCGTACCGATGCGCGGCTGGCGCTCGATCGCGATCCGGAACTGAAGGGGTCCCGGAGCGAAGCCTTGCGCACCCTGCTCTACCTGTTCGAACGCGAGGAAGGCGTCCGGATGCTGCGGTCGGGATAGCCCGGAATTCACCCGCCGGTCGCCGGCCTGGGGCACGCCCTGCCCATGGCGATTGCGGCGCCGGCACCCCATAATAGGCGAAAGGGCATCCGGGACGCGGCCTGCCATGTTCCGGACCCGGCCGCCGGCGGAAACGGCGCCCGTCAGGACTAGGACATGCCGGAAATCATCAGCGCCAACGAGCCGGCAATCAGGCTCGGTTTTTTTCTCGGCATCCTCGGCCTCGTCGCGCTGTGGGAGGTCGCCGCGCCGCGCCGGGCGCTGACCCAGCCGCGCTGGCTGCGCTGGTACGGCAATATCGGCATCGTCATATTCAACACCGCGGTCGTGCGGCTTCTGGTTCCCCTGGCGCCCGTCGCCCTTGCCGTCTTCGCGGCGGAGCGCGGCTGGGGCGTCCTCAATCTGGTTGACCTGCCCTTCTGGCTGGAAGTCGCGCTCTCGGTCGTCGTCCTGGATTTCATCATCTATCTGCAGCACGTCATGTTCCACGCCGTGCCCGCGCTGTGGCGGCTGCACCGCATGCACCATGCCGATCTGGATTTCGACGTCACGACCGGTTCGCGCTTCCATCCGGTCGAGATCGTCCTGTCCGTTCTGCTCAAGCTGGCTGCCGTCGTTGTCATCGGTCCGCCGGCCATCGCGGTGCTCATCTTCGAGGTCCTGCTGAACGGCACCTCCATGTTCAACCACGGCAATGTGCGCCTGCCGCCCGGGCTCGACCGGGTGCTGCGCCGGTTCGTCGTCACACCGGACATGCACCGGGTCCATCATTCCGACATCCCGGCCGAAACCAACAGCAACTTCGGCTTCAACCTGCCCTGGTGGGACCGGCTGTTCGGCACCTACCGGGCCCAGCCGGTGCTCGGGCATGAGGGTATGACGATCGGCCTCGACACCTTCCGCGAACCGGGAGAGCTGCACTTTCACAGGATGCTGGTTCAGCCCTTCCGGCGCGGCAGGGGCGATTACGCCATCAACCGGCGCCCGCCGGACGGCGATGGGGATCTCTGACCCGGCCTACACAGAGCGGGCGAGTGCGCCGTCCACGCGGAGATTCTGGCCGGTAATGTAGGCGCCTCCGGGCGAAGCCAGAAAGGTGATCGTCTCGGCGATTTCGCCGACCGTGCCGTAGCGCTTCATGGGAATTTGCTGCCGGAACTGCTCCTGCTCCGGAAAGCTGTCGATAAAGCCGGGCAACACATTGTTCATGCGGATATTGTCCGCGGCGTATTTGTCGGCAAAGAGCTTGGTGTAGGCCGCGAGGCCGGCGCGGAACACGCTCGACGTCGGAAAAGTGGGCGACGGCTCGAAGGCGGCGAAGGTCGAGATGTTGACGATGGCGCCGCCGCCCTGGCGCTGCATGATCGGCGCGACCAAGCGGGTCGGGCGCACGACACACAGGAGATAGACCTCCATTCCGGTGTGCCAGTCGTCGTCGCTCAGCTCGAGAACCGGCGCGCGCGGGCCGTGGCCGGCGCTGTTGACCAATACGTCGATCCGGCCCCAGGCCGCCATCGCCTTGTCGACCAGCGCCTGCAGATCGTCGTTCGACCGGTTGGAGCCTGTCACACCGACGCCGCCGAGCTCTTCGGCCAGCGCCTCGCCCTTGCCTGATGAGGACAGGATGGCAATCCGGTAGTCCTGTTCCACCAGTTTACGCGCCGCAGCGGCGCCCATGCCGCTGCCCGCTGCTGTCAGCACCGCGACCTTTTCATCGGCCATCGTTCCCGTTCTCCGATATTGACGATTGAGGGCCGGTTCTACAGGAACCGGCCCGGCAGTCACGGGACTCGACTGTCGCGGGAAAACTCAGCGCGCCGAGAAAAATGCGTGCAGGGCGCGGAAAGTCTCGTCCGGCGCCTCTTCGGGCAGGAAATGGCCGCACGGAATCAGCGCGTCCGAAACATCGCTCGCCCGCTCCCGCCAGGTGCCCGGCACGTCGAAATGCCGGTGCATCAGGCCGCGCTCGCCCCACAGAACCAGCATTGGGCACTCGATCGGGCGATCCAGGTCGGCCGCGTCGTGTTCCAGGTCGATCGTGGCGGCAGCGCGGTAGTCCTCGCAGGAGGCGTGAATCGTGGCGGGATCGCTGAAGCAGCGCAGATATTCGGCGAAGGCTTCCTCTTCCACCATTTCCGCGCCGGCGCCCCAGCGGCCGAGCTTGGTGCGCAGATAGAATTCCACGCTGTTGCCGATCAGCGTTTCGGGAAACGGGGCTTCCTGGATCAGGAAGTACCAGTGGTAATAGCCCGTCGCCACCGCCTTGCCGGTTTCGCGGAACAGCCGCTCGGTCGGCACGATATCCAGCACCGCGAGCCGCTCGACGCGCCCCGGATTGTCGAGAGTCAGCCGGTGGGCGACCCGCCCGCCTCGGTCGTGCCCGGCGAGCAGGAAGCGCGCGTGCCCCAGTGCGGACATCAGCGCAGTGAGGTCGCCGGCCATCGCCCGCTTCGAATAGGGCGCGTGCCGGCTGTCGGACGGCGGCTTTCCAGAATCGCCGTAGCCGCGCAGGTCCGCTGCGATCACGGTAAAATCGGCGGCGAGGCGCGGCGCGATCTTGCGCCACATGATATGGGTTTGCGGATAACCGTGAAGCAGCAGGAGCGGCGGTCCGTCGCCCGCGGTTGCATAGTTGACCGGCGCTTCGCTTCCGTCGAAACGCCTGCGGGCAAAGCCTTCGATCACCTTTATTCCGCCGGAACCGGCATCTGTGCCGCGCGGGAATCGCGGTGCAGGAATATTCGGCCGAAATCGGCCTGGATGGCGAGCAGCGACGGAACGACGATCAGAACCAGGAACGTCGCGACGAGCAGGCCGAACACCAGGGTAATCGCCATCGGGATCAGGAACCGCGCCTGAAGATCGGTCTCGAACAGAAGCGGCGTCAGGCCGCCGACGGTCGTCGCCGTGGTCAGGATTATGGCGCGCAACCTGTCGCGCGAACCGTTGGCGATGGCGTCGTAGACCGGTTCCCCGGCATCCATCCGTTCCTTCACGATCGTGACCAGGATGATCGAGTTGTTCACCACGATGCCCGACAGGCCGATCAAAGCGATCAGGCTGAGGATACTGAGGTCGAAGCCCATCAGGTAATGGCCCAGTACTGCGCCGACGAAACCCATCGGTATAACCGACATGACGACCAGCGGCCGCAGATAGCCGGCAAACACCCAGGCCAGAATGATGAAAATCAGGGTAAGGCCGATGCCGGCGCCGATCTGCATGTCCATGAAGGTGCGTCTCTGTTCCTTTTCGCGGCCCTCGAACCGGTACTGGATTCCATATTTCCGGGCGATCTGATCTAGCCCGGACTTTTTCATTTCGGCGACCGCCTGCTGGGTCGTCATGACGCTGGTATTCAGGTCGGCCGTCACCGCGACCTCACGCGCGCCGTCTTCGCTCTTGATCCGGGCGAATCCCCGTTTTTCCCGGATGCTGACGATTGCGCCCAGCGGCACGAAATTGCCGTTCGGCGCCCGAAGATGCAGGCTGTGCAGCGCCTCGGATGTCAGCCGGTCTTTCGGGAAGCGCACCCGGACGACCACCTCCTCGTCACCGCGCGCGAATCGTTTGGCGATCGCGCCTTCGAAGGTGTTGCGCACCTGGCGGCCCACGCTCTCCGTCGTAAAGCCGAGCGCACGGCCGCGCGGGGTCAGCTCCAGGATCGTCTCGATCTTGCCGTAGGGCAGGTTGTCTTCCGTCGCGCGAACGCCCGGGATCGTCTGCAGGACGAGCTTCAGTTCCTCGGCCGCCTTCTTAAGTTCGACGGTCGGACCGCCGGTCAACCGGACATCGACATCCCGGCCCGGCGGCCCGCCGGTTGCCGACTTGATCTTCAGTTGCTGCAGGCCCGGCATGTTGCGGATCTGCCGCTTCCAGGCCGCGATGAACTGGTCGGACAGAATCGTACGCCGGTCGGCCGGGACGAGCTGGACGAACATGCCGCCGACATGGCCGCCCCGGACCGGCGATTCGTTCGGCCGGGTTCCCAGGGGAAAGCCGATCACGCTGTAGCTGAAGCGGACCAGGCCGTTCTCGCCGGCGGTCAATTGCCGCTCCGCGGCGCGCATGCCCCGTTCCATCTCGTCGACCATTGCCCGGGTGCGCGCCCTCGGTGTGCCGGCGGAAAATTCTGCGGTAGCGAATATGTTGTCCACCTCGGGATTCGCGAAGAAGACAAAGTTCATACGTCCGCCAGCGACAATGGAGGCGGCGCCGATCAGGGCAGCCAGCGCCAGCGCCACAGTGGTATAGCGCCAGCGTATCGTCAGGCGGACGATCGCGAGGAAAATCCGGTCCCGGAAAAATTCAAACGCGCGGTCGAACCCGCGCTTGAACGCCATCAGGATGCGGACCAACAGCCGGACGGCGAGAACGACCGGAACTGCCGGCCAGAGCCAGATGAGAGGGATGCCGAACAGGGGCGCAAACCAGGGCGGCAGACCGCGCCGCCGGGCGGTGATTTCGAGCGCATGGCGCATGTGGCCGGGCAGCACGAGGAAACACTCGATAAGGCTGGCGATCAACACCGCGATCACCACCAGGGGGATGGTGCGGATGATCGAGCCGATGACGTCGGTTATCAGCAGAAGCGGCAGGAACGCCGCGATCGTCGTGAGCGCCGCGCAGAACACCGGCGTCGCCATGCGCCGGGCGCCGGCTTCGGCCGCCAGCTTATTGTCGTAGCCCTGCCGGTGCAGCGCCTCGGAATGCTCACCGACGACAATGGCGTCGTCGACGATGATGCCGATTGCCATGATGATGCTGAACAGGCTGACCATGTTTATCGACTGGCCGGACAGCCACATCACCAGCATCGTCGCCGCCAACGAGATCGGGATGCCGGCGGCAACCCAGAATGCCACCCAGCCGTTCAGGAACAGGAACAGGACGACCAGCACGATGAGCAGGCCGGTGGCGCCGTTTTCGAGCAGCAAGTTGATGCGGCTTCGGACAAGTTCCGCCTGGACGTCGAAACGCTCCAGTTTGAGGTTGGGCGGAAGGGTCGGCCCGACCTCGTCGATATACTTGTCGACCTCGTCCGCCAGAATCAGCGCATCGTCGGCCGGTGTGCGTTTGGCGTGCAGCTGTATGGCGCGGTTGCGGCCCCGCCAGTAGGTCCGTCCGTCGCTGTCGAAGGCCTCGCGCACCGCTGCGATGTCGCGCAGCAGGATCTTCTCGCCGCTGGCAAGCGACTTGATCTCGATTCTGCCGAGTTCCCGGGCCGATTTGACGTCGCCGACGCTCCGCAATTGACGCTCCGCCCGGCCCGCGATATCGCCGGACGGTACGTCCTGCGTGACCTGGCGAATTTTCTGCGCGACGTCGTTCAGTGTGAGGCGCAGGCGGCGCAGCGTTTCCGGCTTGATTTCGACCAGGATTTCCTCGTCGCGCCCGCCGCCGATATCGATCTTGTCTATACCCCGCCGGAGCAGACCTTCGCGGATCTGCTTGGCGTAGACCTTGAGCGCGGCCTCCGAAAACGGCCCGGACACCAGGATGCGCGACAGGGTATCGTAGCGGACGATCCGCCGGACCGTCGGCGTCTCAGCATCCTGGGGCAGAGTGGTCACCTGACCGACGGCCGTTTCGATATTCGAGAGCGCGCTCTGCATGTCCGAGCCCGGTTCGAATTCCACGGCGATCGAGGCCCTTCCTTCGAAAGCCGACGATTTCACTGCTTTGACGCTGTCGATGAAACGGACTTCCCGTTCGACGGCCTGAACGATGTTGCTGTCGACATCGCTGGCGCTGGCGCCGGGCCACGCGACGGAGACCAGGACGACATCGATCCCGAAATCGGGAAAGAACTGCGTGGTCATCCGGTACAGGCCGAAGAAGCCGGCGACGAGCATCAGCACCATCAGCAAGTTCGCGGCCGTGCGATGACGGGCGAATAGTCCGATCAGATCATTCTTCCGGCGGATATTGCGCGGTCCGTATCCGGTATCGGACTGGGTGGCGCCGGGCTCTCCCGGACGGTCTGCCGGAGCGTTCATCGGCGAAGGATCACTGGGTAATGCGCGCAGAGGCAGAGGGCACGTTGACCTTCAGGCCGGGGCCGATTTCCGGGAACGTGCGCGCGACGATCCGGTCGCCGTCGGCGATTTCGCCACGCACCAGGATATCGTTGGCAACCCGACCGGCGAGCGTCACCGGGCGTCGCATCAGCCGTTCGTCGACGACGACATAGACGAACCGGCCGCCGGCCAGGGCGTCGTCCGGCAGCCGGAACACGTTCCGGTAGGTTGTATCCGCCATCCTGACCTCGACGAAGACTCCCGGCCGCAGCAGGGTTGTGGTGTCAGTTGCCTGCAATCGGGCAAAGAGGTTGACCCCGCCGCTGGCGCTCGTCACCCGGCCGGAAACCCGGGCGATGGTCGCGGGAAATGTGAAATTCCGGCCGCCGGTCTGCCAGACAACCGATGTCGGCCTGCCGATCACCCTACCCTCCCGGACCAGCCGGCCGTACTGGGCATCGCTGACCTGGAACTCGGCTTCGAAGCGGCCGGCGTCGGTCAGGCGCGCAATCTTGTCGTTGACGCCGACTTTTTTGCCGATCTCAGTCGAGATATCGCGCAGAAACCCGTCGAACGGAGCGACCAGCCGGGTATCGCGCAGGTCCCGCTCAGCGCGGATCAGGGCCCATTCGGCGCGGGAGATAACCGCCTTCTGCTGGACCAGCCGCGCTTCGAGAGTCGCGGCGCGGCGGATGCGTTCGTCCAGCCGCTGCCGCTGGCCGCTCAACGCAAGCTTCGAATCGTCGAGGAGCTTCACGGTGCCGGCCCCGCGTTCGAGCAGCGACTTTCGCCGGGCGAGATCGCGCTGGCGCAGGTCGATCTGGTTGCGTTCGTGCGCGATCAGGGCCTTCTCGCCCTTCAGGTCCGCCTGGATCTCGGTCAGGCGCGCCTGCGCTTCGGAAAGCTGGGCCTTACGCTCTGTGACCGCGATCCGGTAGTCGAAGGGGTCGATCTCGACCAGCAGGTCGCCTTTCCTGACGATGCCGCCATCGGAGAAGGTCCGTGCGACCCGTACGACCCGGCCGGAAACCAATGGACGCAACTCAACCTCGCGCCCGGCGACGATATTGCCGTAGAGCACCAGTTGCGGCACGACCGTGGCTTTCGACGCCGTCACTGTGTCGACGAAATAGACTTTTTCCTCCACCGGCTTGCGGACGACTGCCGGTCTTGTGTCCAGCATGTATTGGAAAACCAGAAAGGCGGCGCCCAGAATGGCTACTGGGACGGCTGTCTTGAACAGCAGGACGATGCCGCGGCCGACGGCGCGAAAAAATCCGCCCGTCTTTCTGGAAGGCGGCGGCGCGCTCTGCAGGTCCTCAGGCGTTCGCGCCAGCGAACCCTCGCCTTGCCCTTCGACAGCCATGAGCGCGATCTTTCCTGAGACCATCGGCCTGCGATGGGTCGCGGGCCATGACGAGTTTATTTAGTTAAACGGTCAAAGAATTGCGAGTCCGTCGCAGGTTTATGCGGCAAGTTCGTTTTTCTTCGACGTTATTCGGTTGGAGGCGAATCGGCGATGCTGACTTGCCGAGCCGAGACCGGCCGGCGGAGCAACTCACGGTTCGGACAAAAAGGCTTGACCTGTGACACATGGCGGGCTCCGTGTGGCAACAGCGGATAAGAGACCCGGCAGACGATGACTCGCGCAGAATTCGACGAGGCGTTCCGTCAGCACATGACGTGGCTGCTCACGGCTGGCCGAAGCGGCGTGCGCGGCGACTTCCGGGGCGCCGTACTCGACGGTTTCAACCTGCACGGCCACACGCTGGAAGGCGCGGATTTCGAGGGGTGCTCCCTGCGCCGCGCCGAGCTGATCCGGGCGGAACTCTCCCGCGCCAATCTGAAGAACGCGGACCTGACCGGCGCCTTCATGCACCGGGCCCAGCTGGTCGAGGCGAATTTGACCGGCGCCGACCTGGCCGGCGCTGAGCTTCATCACGCCGACTTGGAACGGGCGTGCCTGGCCGACGCCAATCTTGCCGGCGCCGACCTATACGACGCCTGTCTGACCGATACCGACCTGACCGGCGCGAGGCTGGACGGCGCGTTGGGTTTGCGCCGACAAATGTCTGGACGTTCGACTATCTGATAGGCCATCCCGCCGACGTTCGTGGAGCCAGTCCCGGATGACACTGTACAGCCTCAACGACATCGCGCCCGACTGCCACGCAGAGAGCTGGGTGGCGCCAAACGCCACCTTGATCGGCAAGGTTTCGCTGGCCAAGGACGCCAGCGTCTGGTGGCAGGCGGTGCTGCGCGGCGACAACGAACTGCTTATCGTGGGCGAACGCAGCAACATCCAGGATTTCGCCATGCTGCACACCGATCCCGGTATTCCGCTCACCGTCGGCAGGGACGTCACGATCGGCCATCATGTCACGCTGCACAGTTGCACGATCGGCGACGGTGCCCTGATCGGCATCGGCGCGACGGTCCTGAACGACGCGCAGATCGGCCCGAACTGCCTGGTCGGCGCCGGCGCGCTCGTCACCGAGGGGAAGGTGTTCCCGGAGGGGTCCCTCATCGTCGGTTCGCCGGCCAAGGCCGTCCGGCAAATGGACGAACGGCAGATCGCCAACTTCCGCCTCAACGCGCAGTATTATGTTCAGAACGCAAAACGCTACCGGGACGGGCTGAAAGCGTTGGCAGGGCCAGGCCGGTAGCCTGTCGGGCTGCCCACCCGACGCCCTACCCCCAGACCTCGCGCGCGACATCGACGATCAGGCCGAGCTTGGCCCATTGCTGCTCGACCGTCAGCGCGTTGCCGTGGTGGGTGCTGGAGAAGCCGCATTGCGGGCTGAGGCACAGATTGTCGAGCGGGAGGAAAGCCGAAGCCTCGTCGATCCTGCGCAACAGGGCATCCCGGCTTTCCAGATCGCCGGTCTTGGTCGTGACCAGGCCGAGCACGACCTGCTTGCCGTCGGAAGCATGGGCCAGCGGCTCGAAGCCGCCAGCCCGATCCGTATCGTATTCCAGGAACAGGCCGTCCACACCCAGGGTCGGGAACAGCGTTTCCGCGACCCGGCCGTAGCCGCCCTCGGCGACCCAGCTGCTCTTGAAATTGCCGCGGCACATATGGGTCGTGACGGTCAGGCCCTCGGGCCGGTCGCGCAGGGCCTCGTTGGTGACGTCGCGATAGAGCCGCAGCACCTCGTCCGGCTCTTCGCCCCGTTCGCGGAAGCCGGCGCGCTGGCTGTCGTCGCACAGATAGGCGAAGCTCACATCGTCGATCTGCAGATAGGTGCATCCGGCATCGGCCAGCGCTGCGATCTCCCGCCGGTAGGCCGCCGCGAGGTCGGACCAGAACAGATCCATATCGGTGTAAGCCGCCGGGTCGACCGCCTTGCGGCCGGCGCGCAGCTGCATCATGCCCGGACCGGGAATCGTGATCTTCGGCGTTGCGCCGGGCGCGAGTTCGTCGACCGCTGCCTTCAGCCGCCGGAAGGCCTCGACGAAGATACCGCCGTCTGGCCAGCCGACCTTGCCGATACAGCGGACCAGCGGCGGCTGTTCGGCGGTCCTGAAGCCGCCGCCCAGTTCGGTGCGCCACAGTTCCATGCCGTCGAAACCGGCGAGGAAGTCGAGATGCCACCAGTCGCGCTGGTATTCGCCGTCCGTGATCGCCTGCAACCCGACGTCGCGCTGGCCGGCGACGACGTCGCGGATCGCCTGCGCCTCGATAGCGCGGAAGTCGTTTTCCGGCATGTCCCCGACCTGCCAGCGCCGACGGGCGTCCGCCAGCGCCGACAGCCGGAGCAGGCTGCCGACGTGATCGGCCCGGAATGGCGGTGCGGTTCGTCGGCTCATGCTGCTTCGTTCTCCTCTGCCGGGCCACCGTCATAGCGGTACAGCCCGGCGAGCGCCGCCTTCTGCGCCGCGAGGGCGTAGACGATGTCGACGGTCGGCGTGTCAACCCCGGCGATGTCGCCCATTTCGCGCACCGCGTTGACGATCGCGTCGAGTTCGACCGGCCGGCCCTTTTCATAGTCCTGCAGGGTCGAGGTTTTGAAGTCGACCAGTGAACCGCCCAGGTCGATGCGCGCCTCGGCCGTCATACCGGGCCGGAGGCCGAATTGCTCGCCGACCGTAACCGCCTCATCGAACATCGCCAGCATCGTTCGCCGGATATCGGGCGTGCCGGCCAGAACGTCGTTGGTTGCGCCGGTAATCATGCTGATCGGCGCAAAAGGCAGATTGCCGAGCAGCTTGATCCAAACTTCCTGCTGGATTTCTCCGGTCGCTTCCGCGCCAATGCCGGCCACCTGCATAGCCTCGACCAGTCGGCCCACGCGAGGGCTGACCGTGCCGTTCGGCTCGCCCAGAATGAAGCGGTTCTGGCTGTTGTGACGGATCAGGCCCGGCTCCGGCACATCGCAGGCAATATGGATGACGCAGCCGATCAGCCGCCCACGGTTGCCGAACCGGGCGAGTGTGCTGTCGCCGTCGACCGACCGGAGGCACAGACCGTCGTGCGCGCCGAAGCCGTCGAACATCCACCAGGGCACGCCGTTCATCGCAATCGCGATCGGCGTCTCGGACCCCAGCAGCGGCCCCAGAATCGGCAGGATGCCCGGCAGAGACGGCGCCTTGACTGCGACGATCACGGCATCCTGCGCGCCAAGATCCGCCGGATCGTCGGAAGCCGCGACCCTGGCCGTCACCCGACGACCCTCGTAATCCAGGCGAAGGCCGCCGTCTCGGATCGCGGCGAGATGCGCGCCGCGGACGACAACCGAAACATCCTGACCGCTTTCGGCCAGCAGGGCCGCGATGAATCCGCCGACCGCGCCGGCGCCGACGATGCAGAGCTTCACGCTATGTCCTGTAGCTGGGATCGACGGCGTCGACGATCCGGCGCAGGGCGTCGAACACGTTCTGTCCGCCGCCGTATTTCCGGTCGAACTGCAGGTTGACCCGGGCGCATTGCTGCCGGACTTCCTCGGACAGCGGGATCGACGGACCGGGAATTCCTTCCGCAGCCATCTGGATCTCGCAGGCCCGGTTCAGGGTCCACAAGCGGGCGAAGGCTTCGGCGATGGTTTCGCCCCAACTCAGCAGGCCGTGGTTGCGCAGGATGAGCTGGCGCTTGTCGCCCAGACTGGCGAGCAGGCGCATCTTCTCGCCGGGATTGACGGTGATGCCTTCAAAATCGTGATAAGCGACCTGGTTGTAGATCTGCGCGGAATAGAAATTGTTCCAGTCCAGGCCGGCTTCCTTGCACGCCACCGCCGTGCCGGCGGTCGTGTGGGTGTGCATGACGCAATGGGCGCTGGTATGGTGGCCGTGAATCGCGCTGTGGATCGGCAGGCCCGCCGGATTGATGCCCCAGGCGCTGTCGCCGATGATGTTCCCCTCAAGATCGATCTTGACCAGGTTGGATGCCGTCACCTCGCGATACATCAGGCCGAACGGGTTGATCAGGAAGTGGATGTCGGCGCCCGGCGCGCTTCGCGGAACCCGGGCGGTGATGTGGTTGAAGATCAGCTCAATCCAGCCGAGATGGTCGAAGATGCGGTAGCAGGCAGCAAGCTCGACCCGCATGAGCCATTCGTCTTCGGGGATATGCGCGGGCCGGTTGGCCAGGTCGTCCAGGGCTACGGAACCGTCCATCCTTGCCTCCTCATTGAACCGTCATCGTCGCGACCGTGCACCCGACCGCGAAGATCGGAATCGGCGCATAGAACCACAAATCGCCCGTCGCGCCCTCAGTCGCTGCGGCGATAGCTATAAATGTCCGGATTTCGAAGCCGCCGTGGCCGGCCTCGCGATAGACATCTTCGTCTTTGTAGGCGAGCAGCTCGTCCTTGCGATTGTTGACGAACTTGTCGAGAAAATCCCGGTCCCAGGCCTCGTTCACGGTGCCGCTGTCCGGCGTGCACGGCCAGTGGGAGATCCCACCGGTGCCGACGATGGCGATCCGCTCCGGCATGGCGTCGCAGGCCTTGCGCAGCGCCCGGCCGAACGCCCAGGTGCGGTGCAGCGGCGTCAATGGCGGTTCCTGGCAGTTGATGTTGACCGGAACGACCGGCAAGTCGTAGCGCGGCGTCAGGAAGTGCAACGGCACCGAGATGCCGTGGTCGAACTTCCATTCCTGGGCGTAGGCGACGTCGCAATCGTCCATGACCCGGGCGATCAGCCGCTTCGACAGGTCCGGCGCGCCGGGGATTCGCTGTCGCTCTATGCCCAGCCATTCCTCGTCCTCGATCGGGCCTTCGTAGAAATCCGCCATTCCGACGCAATAGGCCGGCATGTTGTCGAAGAAGAAATTGGCGAAATGCTCGGCACCGACGACGACCAGGGCGTCCGGCTTCGCGGCTTCCAGCGCGCCGCGCAGCCTGTGGTAATGACTGTAGAATTCATCGCGAATTTCGGGATCGGCCAGATGCGCCCTGCCGGTGATCCCGGGGGCGTGGCTGCATACGCCGGCAAAGACCAGCGGCATCGCGCTAATCCTCCAGCATGGCGTACAGGCCTTCGCGCACTTTACCGTATTCGCTGACTCCGTCGCGCATCGCCTGGATATAGTCGGCCCATGGATACCGGTGCATCGCCGCATAGTGCATCAGGAGCTGTCCGTTGACGCCGAGCACGAAGAGCAGGCCGATATCAGGCTTGCGGATGGCCTCCAGTTCCTCGTCCGTCAGTTCGTATTCCCCCATCACGCTCTCCGGATCCGCTTCGAAGCGCTCGCGCACTCGGGGGTCGCGGTTGAGCTGGTAGAGCAGCTTCTGGACATAGTAGAGGCTCACTGCCCTATGCCCCCATTTGCGGGATGCGGTGGTCGCCCAGCGCGATGCAGATATTCTTAGTTTCCATGTAGAAATCGAAACTGTAGTCGCCGCCGTCGCGCCCGATGCCGCTCGCCTTGGTGCCGCCGAACGGCGACGGCAGATGGCGGACATTCTGGGAGTTGACCCAGATCATGCCGGCGTCGAGTGCCTGGGCGACCCGGTGGGCGCGGCCGACATCGCCGGTCCACAGATAGCCGGCCAGACCGTAGCGCACGTCGTTGCCGATCCGTACGGCTTCGTCTTCGTCCTCGAACGGGATCACGGTCAGAACCGGGCCGAAAATCTCCTCCTGCGCGATGCGCATATCGGTCCGGGCTCCGGTGAACAGGGTGGCGCTGACGAAATTGCCACCGCTGGAGTAAGCGGAGCGCGCGCCGCCGGCGGCAACGGTCGCGCCGTCCGCCTTCGCCACGTCCATATAGCCCATCACCTTGTCGAAATGGACCGGATGGATCAGCGGGCCGACCTCGGTTTCCGGATCCAGCGGATGGCCGACCCGGATGTTGCGTACCCGTGCCGCAAGCTTCTCCACGAAGGCATCGTGGATGCTACGCTGGACGAGGAGCCGGCTCGACGAGGTGCAGCGCTCGCCGTTCAGCGAGTAGATCATGAACACGGCGGCGTCGAGCGCCCGATCGAGGTCCGCATCCTCGAACACGATGACCGGGTTCTTGCCGCCCAGTTCGAAATGCACCCGCTTCAGCGTCGGCGCGCCCTGGGCCATGATCTTCGAGCCGGTCGCCGATTCGCCCACGAAGGCAACCGCCCTGATCGCCACGTGCTCTGTGAGCGCGACGCCGGCATCTTCACCCATGCCGTGCACTAGATTGTGTGCGCCGTCCGGCAGGCCGGCCTCCTCGCTGATCTCGGCCAGAATCGTTGCAGTCAACGGACTCCATTCCGCCGGCTTGTGGACGACCGTGCAGCCCGAAGCCAGGGCCGGAGCGATCTTCCAGGTCGAAAGCATGAAGGGCGTGTTCCACGGCGTGATCACGCCGACCGGCCCGATCGGCTGGCGCGTCGTGTAGTTCAGATGCTCTTCGGCCGGCAGAGCGAGGCCGTCGGCCGCCTCGGACGCGCGGTCGGCGAAATAGCGGTAGTTGGCCGCCGAGCGCTCGGCCGCGGCCTTCATGAAGCGGATGGTCTGGCCGGTATCGAGACATTCGAGCAGGGCGATCTCCTCGCGGCGCGCCACGATAAGGTCGGCAATCTTGTGCAGGACCTGCTTGCGCGCCTTGCCGGAGGCTTTGCGCCAGTCGGTGAAGGCGGCTTCGGCCGCGGTCGCCGCCCTGTCGATGTCCGCTGCCGTTCCGCGGGCCACGTCGCACAGTTTGGAATTGTCGACCGGAGTCAGGTTCTCGAAAGTCAGTGCGGACGAACCCGGGTCCGGCGCCCCGCCGATATGGTGCGGCAGGATGCCGGCGCAGATGCGCTGCTTGTACGGCTCCAGCTTCTTCAGATGCTCGTGCAGCATGTCGGTCATTCGGCGGCCTCGGCGGTCTGCGCCCGCGCCTTCATATGATCCCGGATGTTGCCGGTCTTGAAGTTCAGGTCCGGATGAATCTCTGAGATTTCGAAGGAAAGGGCAATCGGCAGGCGCGCGAACTGGTCGGCCATATGGTCCTTGAGCGCAGCGAACACCGCCTCGCCGGCGCGGCGCAATGTGGGTACGTCCCGTCCGGCACCGACGCGCAACTCGACATGGACGAAGCCGTTGTCCGGATGGCCGTCGGCAACGTGATAGCGGTCGCGCGGCAGCGCCCGGCAGCGGATGCCGGCCAGCGGGAAGACGCCGGTACCGGCGGCGACGTCGGTCAGCCGCGCAAACAGGTCCGGCAGGTCCAGCGCCGCTTCCAGATTGCGCGAATATTCGACCCTGAAATGGGGCATGGCAGCGATTCCCGGATGCCGCAGCGCGGGGCAATTGACCTGCCGCCGCCTAACCATTAACATGTTAAGTAATATGGCCTGCCGGCCCCGCTGTCAATCGGAAGAGCCGGATTACGCGGGTCGAAAAACACACTCAAAACCGGAGCGATGGACCTTGAAACTGTTGAGCTTCCATGCTGACGGAGAAAACAGGTGGGGCGCCGTGGACGGCGCCGGCGCAATTGATCTCGGCGCCCGGCTGCCCCGCTATCCCGATCTGCTGTCCTTGCTGCGCGCCGAAGCGCTGGTAGAAGCGGAAAGCGCAGCGCGCAGCACGGCGGCGGACTACGCGCTGGAGGAAATCGTTTTCCTGCCGCCGATTCCCAGCCCGGAAAAAACAGTGTGCATCGGCGTGAACTATGCGAACCGTGACGACGAGTATGTCGACCGGTCGGCCCGGGCTGAGTATCCGAACGTATTTATGCGCACGCCGGGATCGCTGACGGGTCACGGCCAGCCGATCCTGCGGCCGCCGGAATCCGAACAGTTCGACTATGAGGGCGAGATCGCCATCGTCATCGGCAGGCCCGGGCGACGTATTCCGCAGGACCGTGCCGAAGAACACATCGCCGGCCTGACCTGCCTCAACGAGGGCTCGGTCCGGGACTGGATGCGCCACGGCAAGATCAACATCACCCAGGGCAAGAATTTCGAACGGTCCGGGGCGGCCGGCCCCTGGATGGTCACCGCCGACGAATTCGACAGGTACGACGACCTGCGCGTCACGACCCGGGTCAACGGCGAGGTCCGCCAGGACGACACGACCGCCAACATGATTTTCGGTTTCCGCTATTTGATCGCCTACGTCTCTGCTTTCACAGCGCTGAAGCCGGGCGACGTGATTACCACCGGCACGCCGACCGGCGCCGGCGCTTTCTTCGACCCGCCGAAATGGCTGGTGCCGGGCGATACGGTCGAAGTCGAGGTGGCGGGCGTCGGCATCCTCTCGAATGCGGTTGTGGACGACGACGGTCCTGCCGCCCGGTTCGACGGGTGAACGAAGAGAAGCATTCCGGCGCGCCGATGCGGGACTTCTCCCGCTCGTTGCCCATGGCGCTGCTCAGGGCGCGCGAAGCGGTGATGGACCGGTTCCGGCCGTCGCTGCGCGAATTCGGCATTACCGAGCAGCAATGGCGGGTGCTGCGCGCCCTCTACGGCCGCGGCGAGGTCGAGACCGGCGCGCTCGCCGGCCTGTGTTGTTTGCTGACGCCGAGCCTCAGCCGTATCCTGAAGCATCTTGAAGGGACCGGCCTGGTTTCGCGCCGCCCTGCCCCGTCGGATCAGCGCAGGACCCTGGTCGCGATCGCGCCGGCCGGGCGAGCTCTGCTGGAGCGCCGGGCGCCGCACTCCGAGGCCCAGTACCGCGCGATCGAGGACGCATTCGGCAAGGAACGGGTCGTCGCCCTGTATGAAACGCTGGGAGAGTTGCTCAACGCGCTGGAAAAATGAAAATCGTGAATTGACAGCCAGCCCGCTCAGGTCGATAATATTTGTCAGCTGCCAATGAGGTAGCGCGGTGACACCTTAACAGGAGGCGCCGAATGACGAACGAACCGCCGTACAATAATCTGGGCCGTAGCGTCCGGTGACGCCCGAACCGTTCGACGGACTAAACGGCCCGTTCTCAAAAACAATCTGAACTACTAACGCGACTTTTCGATTTGAGTCGTTGCTATCGATCCTAGTGGTCGTTTCGCGCAAAAGCGCTGAACCCCGTCAGACTTCACGCCATTTCTACATAGGAAACGGGCGTAGGAAGCGGCGGGGTTCTTATTTGAGATTCGAACAAGTTTGGTCGTATTACATTAAAAGTCGGATCCCACTGGCGGCGCAGGATTCATTCCGGGCCGGTTGTCGACAATGATGCTACAGATTTCCTACCGGTTGAGTTTGTATTGTGTCACGATCCTAGCACTTCACGTCCAACCATCCTCTAATTCAAGAAGGAGGGGGAGAAAATGCCTGATAATGAAGGCCGCATTCTGGTCACCCACGCCGGCAGCCTGCCGCGGCCACCCGATTTGCTGGACATGATGAAGGCACGGCTGACCGGCGAAGGCGAACTTCCGGATGAAGCGGCCTACCGGGCGCGCATTGCCGAAGCGGTCGCGAACATTGTCGCTCGGCAGGCCGAATGCGGCATCGACATCGTGTCGGACGGTGAAATGTCCAAGGCCGGCTTCTTCGCCTATGCGGAGCAGCGGCTCTCCGGTCTCGAGCCGCGGCCGGACGCGAAATACGAAATCTATACCGCCGAACGGGAGGCGTTCCCGGAATATTACGAAGCCTACATGGCCCGAGCCATGCTGGGCGGCAATGTTGCGAAAGTCATCCCGCTCTACTGCGTCGGCCCGCTGGAATATGCCGGCAAAGAGGAACTGGCGTACGATCTGGCCAACCTGCGCGCCGCCCTGGACGCGATTGACTGCGCCGGCGCCTTCGTGCCGGCCACGGCGCCGAGCGGCATCGGCTGGAACGACTATTACGAATCCGAAGAAGCGTTTTTCTTTGCCGTCGGCGACGCGATGCGCACCGAATACGAGGCAATCGTCGACGCCGGTTTCTGGCTCCAGATCGACGATCCTTTTCTCTCCGACATTTTCGGAGACAACCGACTCGACGACACACAACGGGTCCGCAAGGCGGACATGTATGTCGAGAGCATCAACCATGCCCTGCGCGGATTACTGGAAGAAAAAATCCGCTTCCACACCTGTTACGGCATCAACGAGGGGCCGCGCATTTTCGAGCCGCAACTGGGCGACGTCATTCAGCATATTCTGCGGATCGACGCCTCGGTCTATTCGTTCGAAGCAGCCAATCCCCGCCACGAGCACGACTACCATGTCTTCGAGTCGGTCAGGCTGCCCGAAGGCCGGAAAATCATGCCCGGCATGATTACCCATGCCAGCAACATCGTGGAACATCCGGAACTGATCGCCGAATGGCTGGTCCGCTTCGCCGGCCTGGTAGGCCGGGAAAACGTCATCGCCGGCGCCGACTGCGGCTTCTCCTCCCAGGCCTGCTACCACACGGAGGTCCACCCGACGGTCATTTGGGCGAAGTTCCAGGCGCTGGCCGAAGGCGCAAGGCTAGCGAGCGAGAAATTGTGGTGAGAAATCCAGGCTAACCGTTCGAACGCGTGAGCAATCTGGCGCAGTCGGCGGCGGCGCGTTCGGCGCGCGCGGCCAGCGCCGGCCCGTCGGCGCTGCTGATCGGGTGTTCGATCACGGCGAAGGGATAGCCGTCCGCGCCCAGCACGCGCGCCATGAGTTCGGCCGCGCTGACGAAGGTCTCCGTCATGATGCCGGCGGAGGGGATTCCCAACCGTTCTCCGGCAACCGCGTCGTGCAAACTGCACGACGAGCAGCTGCCTCAATCGCCGACACCGGCGACCAGCGCGTGCCAGCGTTTCACCTCGTCCATCAGCGCGGCTTCCGCCGGCGCGCTGTAGTTCGCCTTGGTGCGCAGCACCACCTGGCCGACGCCGTAACGTTCCATGAGTTCCTTCTCGAAGGCAGAGAAGAAGCCCCTGGTGCCTTCCTTGCCGTTGGAGATCACCCCGACGGTCGCGCCCTCCAGTGCGGCGAGCCGGGCTGCCGGCACGAATCCCTCGGCGCCTTCCTCATGCGACGGATCGAGTATCTGCATCCTGTCATCGCTCCCCGGATCGCCCGGCTACGGCACCTCGCAATCGACACAGGCGCCGATCGCAACCGTCACCGCCCGGCTCTTCTCGCCGAGCCAGGGCGGAATGACCGCGCCGAAGCCGCCTGCCGGGCCGCCGGCCGCCACCACCAGCAAATCCTCCGGGGCGGTCAGGGCGGCATATTCCCGACTGCCGCGGTCGCGCACCACCGCCGCCTTGCCGCACTCGGCCCATTCCGCCCGCTTAATGCGCGCTTTCTCGAAAATGTAGGCGCGGATATCGGCCTTGGACCAGCCGGCGGCGTTGAAATGCGTGCGCAATTGCGGCGGTACGACGATCGCGTAGTTGCCCGGCCAGATCGAATAGTGGCGCATGTTGGCGCGCATTTCCGCGGCGTAGGTATCGAGGATCTCTTCGGGAACCGCCGTCCATTCGTTCATCAATTGGCGCGGCGCGCCGGCCGCCATCACGGTGACGCTGGAAGCGCCAGCCGGCATGCCGCATTCGTCCGAAAGCGGCAGCCAGTCCGAGCCGGCCTCGTCTTCGGCCAGGCAGTAGCTGAACTTGCCGGGATGGCCGAGCGACGACCGGTCGATGGCGCCGGGCCGGACATCGAGCAGGTTGATCAGGCACAGGCGCAGCGCCCGGCCGATGGCCGTCGAGGCGCGGTCGCTGGAGGCCAGCGCGTTGAAGGTCGGGTCCATACCGACCTCGGCGGCGATCGGCCCGTTGACGATGACCAGCACCGCGCAGCCGCCCGTGCTGGCGGTCGCGCCGTGCAGCAGGAAGGGCTCCTGGAGCATCGCCGTGAAGGCCGCCACGACGACCGGAAAATGCATCGGTAGGCAGCCGGCCATGACGGCGTTGACCGCCAGCTTCTCCGCAGTCAGCGCGCGGGCGCGCACCGGCTCGATACCGATCAGACTGTCCGGCGGAAGCATCGCCCAGTCCAGGCACGCCGCGACGGCCTCCTCCGTCGGCGGCACGACCGGCAGCCCGTCGGTCCAGCCCCGGCTGTGGTAGAATTCCTGCGCCGCCATGACATCGGCGACATCGTAACGCCGGGATACGAGTTGCATCGGGCCTCCGAATTTCGGATGCGGCCTTCGGCCGGAAAATCCCGGCCAATCGTGGCCCGGCCTGACTATCGGTGCAAGCACGGAACCTTCGCGCCGCGTGCCGCATGCCAGAGATCGGACCGGATCAGGCGCTTGCCGCAGGAAGGCGGGCGCGCAGTTCGGTCGGCAGCCGATGGACGACGACAGCGCGGGCGTTGCGCCAGAATGCAGACAGCAGCAAAAGGACCGCGCCGACGATCAGCGCAGCAGCGGCGAAGCGGAGACTGAGATCGTCGAAATCCCGAAACAGGCTGTAGACGGCGGTCAGCAGATAAATGAGCGCCGACACCAACAAGGCGCGCCTATCGATCGCCAGCGCAACGACCCCGACGACAGCATAGAGAATCACGACGAGTGCAGCGGACAGGGACGGATCGGGGATGCCGGACGCGGTAAGCGAAAAGACCGGATGCACCATGAGCGGCGCTGCCAGCAGGTGCAGCCAGAACGCAACGTCGGAACGCCGCGTCGTGCGGGCCGTGTCGGACAGGTCCCAGCGCATGGCGAAGGCGAAGACGCCGAGGCCGGCGACGAACATGACCGGCTCGATGACCGGCATCGGATTGTCCATCCAACGGAGAATCAGGCCTAACGCCGTGCCCACAAGCGCTGCGGCGCCGGCGGCCATTGTGATGGGGACGCGAAACCGCCACCAGTGCAGGCCGGCGGCGAGGGCAGCGACCAGCGCGCTCGGCGCCAATGCTTCCGCAAATTTATCCGGCCCCGCCTCGAAATATCCCGGCCCCACGCCGTCCGACAACAGCCCGGCCGCACACCAGAACGCACCCCCGGCAAACGTCAACAGCAAGACGATCGACGGCAGCGCCATGCGCCGGCGGCGCGTGAAATATTCGGCCAGAGCCCAGGACGCCAGGCCGACCCCCGCGCCGCCCAGCGCGCCGTGAAGCCTTGTTCCAATCCAGCCGACCGCCACCAGCACCAGCACTGCGGCAACAACGACGAAAATATCGTTGAAACCGGTGATGAGCCGGAAATGCTCCTCATCCGCCGCCGGCGCGGCGCGGCGCCGGGCGACATGGTCGCGCAACGCCGCAGCGGCCTCCGGCGTCAGGGCGCCGGCCTTCACGGCAGCGTCGATATCGCTCTCGCTGTACATGAGCGCGCTTCGGTTCCTCGCGCCAGGGGCCGGGGATCGGCGGTAGCCCTTGTTAGATAGGGACCGTCCCGCTGCCGTTAAAGAGAGATGCGGCGGGAGAGACAGGCGTCAAACGGTATCGCTGGAGGCTTCGGCTCCCGGGTCGCATTCGTTTCAGGTTCGGGGTGACAGGATGCGGGCGACCGGATAGCGTTGCCCGCCGCTGCACCGCCGATGAGCTAATTAGCTATGGCTAAATTCCGAAGCGCTGCCAACGTACTGCCTGGGCAGCACAACCAGGACCGCATCCGCAGGGCGGAAAGCTGGTGGCGGCGAAGCGAGGAGACATCTTCCGACACCGACAAATTCATCTTTTTGTGGATCGCCTTCAACGCCGCCTACGGCGTCGAAGCGCCGCTGGCGGATCCTGCCATGCGGATCGGCGAATCCGAGAAATTCCGGGCATTCTGCGAAGAAGTAGTGAGACGGGACGACCACAATATCTTGCACGAATTACTCTTGAATACCTATTCAGGCCCGGTTCGTGTTCTTTTGAATAACCACTTTGTCTACGAACCGTTTTGGAAATGGGTTTCAGGAATCCCCCAAGCGGCGTTTTGGGAAACGCAATTTCGGAAAGAGAACAACCGGGCGTTCGGTGCCGTGATGAGAGGAGAAACTTCCGTCGTCCTGAAGGTCGTCCTGTCGCGCCTTTACACCTTGCGCAACCAGATTTTTCATGGCGGCGCAACATACGCGACGGGATGGGGCCAGGATCAGGTGAGAGACGGCAGCAGTATAATGGCTTCCATCGTCCCGGCGATCATCGCCGTTATGCGCGCCGACATCGAACGAAATCCGGACTCCGATGTGTGGGGCAAGGTAGCCCATCCCCGGGTCGGCGATGAGCGATCTTGAATTGCCGGGTCGAAAGAACGCAACCTTAGAAGAGGACTTGATCCACGCATGTATGAAGTCGCCCAGGCCGGGCTGATCGCCGCTTCTTACCGGGATATCCTGCCCTTTCCGGTCATTTTGCCGGAGACCGTCAATGAGGCTGTCGCGGCGATGGCCGATGCCGAGGCGCCGGTGCCTTATGCCGGCGGCACCGATCTGTGCGGCGCGGTGCGTGAGGGCAAGCCGGTCGGCACGCTGGTCTGGCTGAAGCGGCTCGACGAACTGCGCGGCGTGCGGATGGAGGGCGGCACGCTCAGCATCGGGGCCCTGACGACTCATGCCGAAGGCGCGGCGTCGGACGCAGCGGGGGCCGTTCCGGGTCTGCCGGACGCCTGGTCGAAGCTCGGCAAGATACGCATCCGGCTGAGCGGCACGGCCGGCGGCAACCTGATGGCCCGCCACACCCGCTACGAGATGTCGATCCTGCTGACCGCGCTAGGCGGTGCGGCCCAATTCGCTTCGGCGGAGGGCGAGGCCGACCTGTCACCGGGGGAAATCTGGGACCGGGCGGAGCCGGCGCGCGCGCTGCTGACCCGCCTGTCGATCCCGCTCGCCGCCGATCTGCGGCTCGATTACGACCGCACGCTCAGGCCGCTGATGACCCAGGCGCTCGCCCTGTGGACCGATGGCGCTGGCGGAGCGCAGGGCCGGGCGGTCATCGCCACGGAAAATCTGCGGCCGGTCGCGCTCGATCTCGACCTGACGGGCAACGACGCCAAAGCCATCTCTGCTGCGGCCTACGACGCGCTGCCCGACGATTTCGCCGATCCGGCGAGCGGCAACGAATGGCTGCACCGGGCCGGGGCGGCGGTGCTGGCCCGGCAGTTGGTGCGGCAGGGAGCGGCCCGTGCCTGACCGCCTCGACCCCCGCTTCGATCTCTCCTTCACCCTGAACGGGGCGCCGGTCGATACCGCGACGACCACAGCGACGACCCTGGCCGACCTGCTGCGCGACCGGCGCGACGGACGCGGCACCAAGCTGGCCTGCGAGCGCGCAGTCTGCGGCGCCTGCACCGTGCTGGTCGACGATGTGCCACGGGCAAGCTGTTCGGTTTTCGCCTTCGAGGTCGAAGGCAGCGCAGTCCGCACGGTAGAAGGGCTGACCCATGATGGCGAACTGAGCTCCGTTCAGGCCGCCTTCGCCGACAACTCGGCCTTTCAGTGCGGTTTCTGTACTGCCGGCATGATCCTGCTGACCGAGGCGCTGCTCGCCCGCGACCCGGACCCGGACGACGCGACAATCCGCGACTGGATCAGCTCGAACATCTGCCGTTGCACCGGCTACAACCTGATTCTGGAAGCGGTGCGCGACGCCGCCCGGCGCAAGCGGGAGGCCGGCCAATGACCGACATGCCGCTGCGCACGATCGGCCGGCCGGACCGGCGTATCGACGCCGGCGAAAAGGTATCCGGGCAGGCGACCTACACGGCCGATATCGACCTGCCGGGCATGCTGCATGCGAAGGTGCTGCGCAGCCCGCACGGCCATGCCCGCATCCGGTCCATCGACGCCGCGGCGGCGCGCGCCATGCCGGGGGTGCACGCCGTACTGACCCGGGACGAGACAGCTGTGATCCCGATGCCGGTCTATGGCTATTTCATCAAGGACCAGCCGATCGTCGCCACGGACAAGGTGCGCTACGAGGGCGATATCGTCGCCGCCGTCGCCGCCGTGGACGAGGGAACCGCCAACCGGGCGCTCGCCGCGATTCGGGTGGAATACGAACCGTTGCCCGTCGTCACCGATCTCGAAAGTGCATCGGACCCGCACGCTGCCGAACTGTTCGAGGACGCGCCGGTCGGCATCGTGCCGAAATACGGGCAAGGCGCCTCGGGCGAACTGCGGCCGCGCCGGAATGTCTGCTACCGCTTCTCCTACGAGACCGGCCCGGCCGACGCCTTCGCGGACTGCGACCACGTCTTCGAGGACGTGTTCCACTTCTCGCGCATGCACCATTTCCATCTGGAGCCGTTCGTCTGCGTCGCCGACTGGTCGCGCGAAGACCGGATCGAGCTGTGGACGAGTTGCCAGAACCCGTTTCCCGTGCGCAAGGAGATCGCCCGCATCTTCGGCATGGCCGAGAACCGGATTGCGGTGCGGGTGCCCTATATCGGTGGCGGCTTCGGCAGCAAGAACAACTGCAAGACCGAGCCCATCGCCCTCGCCCTGTCGCGCATCGCCGGGCGGCCGGTGCGCTTCTGTCTGACCCTGGAGGAAGGCTTCCTCACCAACACCCAGCACGCCGCGATCCTCAAGGTGAAGACCGGCGTGATGCAGGACGGCACCCTGATCGCGCGGGACAGCGAGATCCTGCTCGATTCCGGCGCCTATTCCGACGGCAGCCCGCTGGTCGCCGAAAAGGCCGGCTACCGCATTCCCGGCCCCTACCGCTACAAGCGGATCGGAACCGACTGCTACTGCGTGATGACCAACACGGCGCCGGCCGGCCCGTTCCGCGGCTTCGGCGGCACCCAGACGAGCTGGGCCTGCGAATCCCAGATCGACATGATCGCCCACCGGCTCGGCATCGACCCGTACGAGATGCGCCGCAAGAACCTGATCGATCTCGGCGAACCCTTCGTGCCCGGCGAAAGTGGCATGGACAGCGACCTGCGCGAGGGCCTCGATCTCGTCGTGCGCGAACTCGGCTACCGCCGGCGGGACGAACTCAAGGACGATGGCCCGGTGAAACGCGGCATGGGCCTTGCCATCGGCTTCAAGGACGGCGGCGGGGTCAACAAGCCGGCGCTTGCGCGCGTCAAGGTCTCGACCAACGGCGACATCTTCCTGCAATGCGGCACCGCCGAGATCGGCCAGGGTGCGCACACGGCGCTCTCCTCCGTAGTCGCCGAACGGCTCGGCACCGACCGCGCGCGGGTCCGCTACATGCCGGTCGATACCGACCATTCGCCCTTCGACCAGGGCACCAACGCCAGTTCGGCGATTTCGGTCATGGGCCAGGCGGTCGACCGGGCCACGCTGGCCGTGCGCCGTCAGATCCTCGATTTCGCCGCCGAAATGTTGGACTGCCCGGCGGACGAACTCGAACTCGTGGACTGGGAAATCCGGCGGGGCAACGAGGCCCATCCGCTCGCGCCGATGATCATGGGCTATTACGGCGGCACCGGCTGGGAATTCGTCGGCGAGGGATTCCACAAGGCAGAGAACAGCCACGCCGCGCCGCTCGAAGCGCCCTGCGTGTTTTGGGAGATCGGCTGGGGCGGCGCCCAGGTCGCCGTCGATACCGAGACCGGCAAGGTGACGGTCGAAAAGTTGTTCGTCACCGGCGACGCCGGCCGGGCGATCCACCCGCTGGCCTGCCGCGGCCAGGATGAGGGCGCGGCCCTGATGGGCCTGTCCCAGGCGCTGTTCGAGCGCATGATCTACGACGGTTCCCGGCTTGTTAACGGCGACGCGCTGACCTACCGGGTGCCGCTCGCCGACGACCTGCCGGAGGACTTCCGCTCCATCACCCAGGAACAGGGCCACGGCCCCGGCCCGTTCGGCGCCAAGGGCATGGGCGAAGGCGGCATGCTGCCGGTCGCCAGCGCCATCGCCAACGCGATCTACGACGCCGCCGGCGTCCGCCTCACCGAACTGCCGCTATCGCCCGAACGGGTTCTGGCGGCGCTGGCGGCGAAGGACGCGGAATAGCACCTCACTACAGGAGACATCATGGATCAGGATCTGTTCGAGACCGGCCTTGCGCAGCGCCGGGCGACCCTTGGCGCGGAGTATGTGCAGAAGGCGCTGGACAATGCCGACGATTTCACCCGGCCGTTCCAGGAGGCGATGACCGCCTGGTGCTGGGGCTTCGGCTGGGGCGACGACGCCATCGACCCGAAAACCCGCTCGCTGATGAACCTCGCCATGATCGGCGCGCTCGGCAAGATGACCGAATGGGAAACCCATTGCCGGGGCGCGCTCGGCAACGGCGTGACCAAGGAGCAGATCCGCGCGGCTTGCCATGTCGTCGGCATCTATTGCGGCGTGCCCCAGGCGCTGGAATGCTTCCGCGTCGCCCGCAAGGTGCTGGAGGAACAGGGCGAACTGTAGCGCCGGCGGAAACCGGCCCCTACGCCGTCTCCTCGAACAGTTCGCGGCCGATCAACATGCGGCGAATTTCGCTGGTGCCGGCGCCGATCTCGTAGAGCTTGGCGTCGCGCAGCAGGCGCCCGGTCGGGTACTCATTGATATAGCCGTTGCCGCCCAGCGCCTGCACCGCCTCCAGCGCCATCCAGGTCGCCTTCTCCGCGGCATAGAGGATCGCGCCGGCGGCGTCCTTGCGCGTGGTCTCGCCGCGGTCGCAGGCTTTCGCCACGGCGTAGACATAGGCCTTGGACGCATTCATCGTCGTATACATGTCGGCGATCTTGCCCTGCATGAGCTGGAATTCGCCGATCGGCCGGCCGAACTGCTTGCGCTCGTGGATGTAGGGTACCACGACGTCCATGCAGGCCTGCATGATGCCGGTCGCCCCGGCGGCGAGCACGGCGCGCTCATAGTCCAGGCCCGACATCAGGACGTGGACGCCCTCGTTGACTTTGCCGACGACATTCTCCTCCGGCACCTCGCAGTCCTGGAACACCAGTTCGCCGGTCGGCGAGCCGCGCATGCCCAGCTTGTCGAGCTTCTGGGAGGTCGAGAAGCCGTCGAAGCCCTTCTCGATCAGGAAGGCAGTGATGCCGCGTGGGCCCGCCTCCGGGTCGGTCTTGGCGTAGACGACCAGCGTATCGGCCTCCTCGAAATTGGTAATCCACATCTTGGAGCCGTTGAGCACGAAGCGGTCGCCCTTGCGGTCTGCGCGGGTGCGCATCGAGACCACGTCCGAACCCGCGCCCGGCTCCGACATGGCCAGCGCGCCGACATGCTCGCCGGAGATCAGCCCCGGCAGATAACGCCGCTTCTGCTCCTCGTTGCCGCAGCGGCGAATCTGGTTGACGCACAGGTTGGAATGGGCGCCGTAGCTCAGGCCCACCGAGCCGGAGGCGCGGCTGACCTCCTCCACCGCCACGGCGTGTTCCAGATAGCCCATGCCGGCGCCGCCATAGTCCTCCTCCACCGTGATGCCGTGCAGGCCCAGTTCCCCCATCATCGGCCACAGATGGCGCGGGAACTTGTCGGTACGGTCGATCTCAGCCGCAAGCGGGGCGACATGGTCCGACGCAAAGGTCATGACCGAGTCGCGGATCATGTCTGCGGTCTCGCCAAGATCGAAATTGAGCGAGGGAAGCTGGTTCGGGATCATGGCAGATCGGTCCGCGGTCGGTCGGCAGTCGTGGTGCGGGCGCGCAGTCTAACGCCGATATTACGCCAGGGATAGCCGCGGCCGGAACTGCCGGATCGCGGAGATTTACTGGCAAATCCGGTTATAGCCGGCCGGCGCGATCATAAAATATTGCGATTTTGCGGCAACGCGCCAGGCCACCACGTCAGGGTTGTTGCCGACCGACCTGACGGAGCGTGCCATGACCACCCTGACGACGAGCGCCGGTGCGCCGGTTGCCGACAATCAGAACAGCCAGACGGCGGGGCCCCGCGGCCCCGTGCTGCTTCAGGATTACCAGCTGATCGAGAAGCTGGCGCACCAGAACCGCGAGCGGATCCCGGAACGGGTGGTCCATGCCAAGGGATGGGGCGCATTCGGCACGCTTCGGATCACGAACGACATCTCGTGCTATACCCGGGCGGAGATCTTTGCCGGGGCCGGCAGGGAGACTCCCTTGCTGGTCCGCTTCTCGACGGTCGCCGGCGAACTCGGGGCGGCCGATGCTGAGCGCGACGTCCGGGGCTTCGCGATCAAGTTCTACACCGAGGAGGGCAACTGGGACCTTGTCGGCAACAACACGCCGGTCTTCTTCATCCGCGACCCGCTGAAGTTCCCCGATTTCATCCGGACCCAGAAACGCCATCCGAAGACCAACCTGCGCTCCCCGGCGGCAATGTGGGATTTCTGGTCCCTGTCCCCGGAATCCCTGCACCAGATCACCATCCTGATGTCGGACCGCGGCCTGCCGACCGCGCCGATGTACATGAACGGGTACGGCTCCCACACTTTCAGCTTCTGGAACCCCAGCGGCGAGCGGTTCTGGGTCAAGTTCCACTTCAAAACCCGGCAGGGGCACCGGCACCACACCAACGCCGAAGCCGCCGGGGTCATCGGCCAGTCGCGCGAGAGCTACCAGGAGGCGCTCTACGGCGTCATCGAGCGCGGCGAATTCCCTGCCTGGACGATGTATGTCCAGGTCATGCCCGAAAGGGATGCGGAGAAGACGCCCTACAACCCCTTTGACCTGACCAAGGTCTGGCCGCACGCGGATTATCCGCTGATCGAGGTCGGCGAGCTGGTGCTGAACCGCAACCCGGAAAACTATTTCGCCGACATCGAGCAGGCCGCGTTCAGCCCGTCCAACGTGGTTCCGGGCATCGGCTTCAGCCCCGACAAGGTGCTGCAGGCGCGGATCTTCGCCTATGCCGACGCCCACCGCTATCGCCTCGGCACCCATTACGAGGCGCTTCCCGTCAACGCGCCCCGGTGCCCCGTGCATCACTACCACAAGGACGGGGCGATGCGGTTCTACGCCAACGATACCGGCGATCCCGACGTGTACTACGAGCCCAATTCATTAGGCGGGCCGGCCGCCGATCCCGACTATGGCGAGCCGCCGCTCCGGCTCTCGGGCAGCGCCGACCGCTACGATCACCGGACCGGCAACGACGACTATATCCAGCCGCGGGCCCTGTTCACCCGGTTCGACGCCGGCCAGCGGCAGCGCCTGTTCGCCAATGTCGCGGAGGCGATGCAGGGCGTGCCGCTGGATATCGTGCTGCGGCAACTCGACCTGTTCGGCCAGGTGCATCCGGACTACGGCGCAGGCGTGGCCTCCTCGCTCGGCCTGTCGATGGCGGACCTCGCGGCCGGGTAGGCGACAGTGCAGCCCGTTCCGACACGAAAACCCTCCGGAGCAGCGGGTTCAGCCGGTCTGATCGTCGGGGAAATGCCGGAAGATCGACAATAGCGGGTTGGCTGCCGCCTGGCCGAGGCCGCAGATCGAGGCGTCGGTCATTGCCGCGGACAGTTCTTCGAGCAACGGCCGGTCCCAGGTCTCGCGCTGCATCAGCTTGACCGCCTTTTCCGTGCCGACCCGGCAGGGCGTGCACTGGCCGCAGCTCTCGTCCTCGAAAAACTGCATCAGGTTGAACGCGCAGGCTTTCATCTCGTCGCGGTCGGACAGCACGACCACGGCGTGGGAGCCGACGAAGGAGCCGAATTTTTCCAGCACGCCGAATTCGAGCGGCTGGTCGGCCATGGAGGCCGGCAGGATGCCGCCCGAGGCGCCGCCCGGCAGGAACCCCTTGAGGGTGTGGCCCTCGGCCATGCCGCCGCAATATTCGTCGATCAGTTCGGCGAGCGAAATGCCGGCCGGTGTCAGCTTGACGCCGGGCTCCCTGACCCGGCCGGAGACCGAATAGCTGCGCAGGCCGTTGCCGCCGTTGCGCCCGTGGCTCGCGAACCAGTCCGCGCCCTTCTCCACGATGACCGGAATCCAGAACAGGGTCTCGACATTGTTGACCAGGGTCGGTCGGCCGAAGATGCCGTTCTGCGAAACATAGGGCGGGCGATGCCGTGGCAGGCCGCGTTTGCCTTCGATCGATTCGATCATCGCCGATTCTTCGCCGCAGATATACGCCCCGGCGCCCCGGCGCAGATGGACCTTCGTGTGCGGCGTCAACCCGGCAACTTCCAGCGCTGCGATTTCTGCCAGCAGGATCTCGCGATCCTGGGGATATTCGTCGCGCAGATAGAAATACACCGCCTCGGCCTCGACCGCCCAGGCGGCGACCAGCATGCCCTCCAGCACCCGGTGCGGCTCGGTATCCAGGTAGAAGCGGTCCTTGAAAGTGCCCGGCTCGCCTTCGTCGGCATTGACCGCCATCAAGCGCGGGCCGGCCTCGGCACGCACGAAACGCCATTTCTGCCCGGTCGGGAAACCGGCGCCGCCCAGGCCGCGCAAGCCCGCATCGCTCAGGATTTCGATGATCTCTTCCGGCGTCCGCCGGCCATCGAGGCAGGCCTGCAGCAGCCGGTAGCCGCCCTGCTCCCGGTAGGCTGCCAGATCCTGGTAGGGCGGAATTTCCGGATGGGTGTGGCCGGAGCGGATTACCGCGTCGATCCTCTCGGCGGTCGCGTCGACGACATGATTGTGACCGACTTCGGCGACCGGGGCTGCCTCGCAGCGGCCCATGCAGGGCGCGCGCACGATGCGCACCGCGGTCGGATCGGTCCCCGCCTCAAGCGAGTCGATCAGGCTGTCGGCCCCCGCGATCATGCAACTGATGCTGTCGCACACCCGGACGGTGAGCGCCGGCGGCGGCGTCTCGCCTTCCTTCACCACGTCGAAATGGGCATAGAAAGTGGCGACCTCGTAGACCTCCGTCTGCGACAGCTTCATTTCCTGGGCCAGCGCCGCCAGGTGGGCCGCCGAGAGATGGCCGCAGGCATCCTGGATCAGGTGCAGATATTCGATCAGCAGGTCGCGCTGCCGCGGCGCCTCGCCGAGCAGTCCGCGTACCCGGCCGAGCGCGGCCGGGTCGACCTGACGGCCCTTGGGCGTCGGGCGGGTCTTGCGCCGCCCTGTCTTGGCGGCTTCGCGGGCGATTTCGGTCATGGTGGAGCGAATTTCCAACCGGTCCGGTTGAGAATATTCCTTTCTGGCGGGCGAAGCTGGTCAGCCGATTGCGGGTGCCCGGTCGAGACGCCAAACCGATCCGTTTCGAGACGAAACAGCCCCATTCCCGGCCACTCCGCTTCAGGCGCCGCCCGAAAACGGAAGGGAAGTGTAGCCGTATTCCCGCGCCGCGTCAGCCAGCCAGCGCCACAGAAAGCGGGCGTTGGATCGGCTTATCGTCACGTCGAAGGCCGGCGGTTCGGCCCCTTCGAGGCGGGAGACGATGACGGTCACGCGACCGAACAGCGTCCGGGCCGCGCTTCCGGCGGGAAAGGCATCCGGATGCAGATCGGGCGTCGCCGCCTTGGCCAGAACCTCCCGGGCGCGGGGACCGGCAACGCCAATGGCGAGATAGGAATCCGAGATATCGGTAACGCCGACCGGGCCGGCCGCTCCCGCCTTCAGCAACCGGCCGGCCGTCTTGCGGTCGTTGCAGCGTAGCTGCCACCAGTCCGGCCCGAGGCGGAACAGCACACCGCCGGCGCCGGAAACGCAGTGCGCGACCGGCGGTGACGCGAGTCCCAGCGGTTTTTTCAGGAACGCGTTGAGGGCGGGCCGCTCCCGGCAGCGCAGGTCGAGCATGACCAGCGGCGGCGCGGCGCTCAGGATGACGGCGGTACTGTCCGGGCCCTGCGTCTCTGGCGGCAGGGCGAGCGGATGGTCGAGGGCAAGCGTATCAGCCATGCAACCGCCCTCCATCCTTGTCGTAGAACACCGGCTCGACGACCCGCGCCGGATCGGCGCCGCCGTCGAGCTTCAGGATATGAACGGTGTCGCCCATGCGGTTGCGGCCGTTCTTCAGCAGCGCCAGGGCGAAGCCGCCGTTCAGGCTCGGCGAGCGATAGCTGGAGGTAACGTGCCCGAGCATGGTCACCGGCGGCTCCTGCGCCGGGTCGGTGACGATCTGGCCGCCTTCCGGCAGCACGACCTTCCGGTCGAGCGGCAGCAGGCCGACCAGATGCTTGCGGTCCGGCCGCGCAGTGTCGGGGCGGTTGTAGGAGCGTTTGCCGATGAAGTCCTTGCGCTTGCTGACGGCCCAGCCCATGCCGACGTCGAAGGGCGTGACCGTGCCGTCGGTCTCCTGTCCGACGATGATGAAGCCCTTTTCGGCGCGCAGGACGTGCATGGCCTCCGTGCCGTAGGGCGTCGCGCCGCCGTCGATCAGCGCCTGCCAGAGCGCCAGGCCGCGATGCGCCGGCACGTTGATCTCCCAGGAGGCCTCGCCGCTGAAACTGACCCGGAACACCCGCGCCGGCACGCCCATGACCGATCCAGTCACCGCCGCCATGTGGGGGAACGCCTCATCCGACCAGTCGATGTCGCTGTCGAGGCGGGAGACCAGCGCCCGCGCTTCCGGCCCGGCCACCGTCGCGGTCGCGTAGGCTTCCGTCACCGAGGTCGCGAAGACCCGGAGCTCCGGCCATTCCGTCTGGAGCCACATTTCCAACCAGGCCTGCACGGTGGCGGCGTTGCCGGTCGTCGTGGTCATCACATAATGCTCGTCGCCGAGCCGGGCGGTCACGCCGTCGTCGAAGATCATCCCGTCTTCGTGGCACATCAGCCCATAGCGGGCGCGGCCGACTCTCAGCTTCGACCAGTCGTTGGTGTAGATGCGATTGAGCAGCGTCGCGACGTCCGGCCCCTTGAGGTCGATCTTGCCCAGCGTCGAGGCATCCATGACGCCGACGCCGTCGCGCACCGCCCGGACCTCCCGGTCGATCGCGGCCTCGAGCGATTCGCCGCCCCGGCGATAGGCAAAGGGCCGCTTCCACTGGCCGACATCCTCGAAGACCGCGCCGTTGGCGGCGTGCCAGTCGAACATCGGCGTCTCGCGCACCGGATCGAACAGCGCGCCGCGGTCGCGGCCGGCCAGTGCGCCGAACGGAATCGGCGTATAGGGTGGGCGGAACGTCGTGGTGCCGACGGCCCCGGGCGTCCGGCCGGTCTCCATGCCCATCAGCGCCAGACCGGTCACGTTGGCGGTCTTGCCCTGGTCGGTGCCCATGCCGAGTGTCGTATAGCGCTTGAGATGCTCGACGGATCGGTAGTTCTCCCGCGCCGCCAGGGCGACATCCTTGACCGTCACATCGTTCTGGAGATCGACGAAGGATTTGCCCTTGCGGCCGCCGGGCCGGCGGCTGGTCACGGCCCAGAGCGGCTGGATCGGCGCCGGCCCTGCGCTATCGTCCGCCTTCAGCGCCGGCTTGCGGCTGCGCTTCGTCCGGCCGGCCGCCCGGGCGGCGTCGCGCCCGGCGGCATAGCCCTGCTCCAGACAGTCGGCGAGAGATTCGGCACCGGTCACCGCACCAGCTGCGCGCACGCCCAGCGCGCTCAGGCCGTCCGGCACGAAACAGGCCTGCGACTCGTTCCAGACCGGTTTCGCCCGGCGATGGGAGGCCAGGTGCAGCGCCGGGTTCCAGCCGCCGGAAACGCCGACCAGGTCCGTCTCGACAAGGCGCGGTGCGCCGGAGGTCTCGCCGTCGGGCAGGATACGGCTGATCTTCGCGCCGCGCACCCGCCGGTCGCCGAGCACCGCCGAAATTGCAAAGCCGCTCTCGACGGTCACGCCGGCGTGCTCCGCCTCCATCGCCAGACTGGCCGGCGGTGTTTCGCGCGCATCGGCTACGGTCACCGGGATTCCGGCATCCGCCAGCATCCGGGCGGTGCGGTAGGCCGAATCGTTGTTTGTGCCCAGCAGCACCCGCCGGCCGGGAACCACGGCGTATCGTCCGGCATAGTGCCGGACCGCGTTGCCCAGCATGACGCCGGGCGTGTCGTTGTTCGGGAAAGCGTAGGGCCGCTCGTGCGCACCCGCCGCCAGCACGATCTGCCGGGCCCGGATTCGCCACAGCCGCAGACGGGGCAGATGGGCCGGCGCGCCTGGCCCGAAGCGGTCGCCGACGCTTTCCGCCGCCGTCGCGAAATTGTCGTCGTACAGGCCGGCGACCGTTGTGCGGCGAAGCACGGTCACGTCGCCTGCCGCATCGAGTTTGTCGAGCGTCGCCGCAACCCAGTCCAGCGCCGGCGCACCGTCGACGACGCGATCGCCAGCCAGCATGTCGCCGCCCGGTTCGGCCTGTTCGTCGGCGAGAATGACCCGGCAGCCCCGGCTGGCCGCGATCGACGCGGCGGAGAGACCGGCGGGTCCCCCGCCGACGACCAGCACGTCGCAATGGGCGTTCATGCGCTCGTAGCGGTCCGGGTCTGGCACGGCCGGCGCCTTGCCGAAGCCCGCGGCGCGGCGGATGAACGGCTCGAACAGCTTCCACCAGCGCCCGGCGCCGAAGCCGCCGCCCATGAAGGTCTTGTAGTAGAACCCGGCGGGGAAGATCGGCGAGAGCCAGTCGTTCGCCCGCATCATGTCGAAATCGACCGAGGGCCAGGCATTCACGCTCGCTGCGGTCAGGCCGCTATAAAGTTCGACCTGAGTCGCGCGCAGGTTCGGCTGCGAGTAGCCGCCGGCCTCGAGCTGGACCAGGGCGTTCGGCTCTTCCGCGCCAGCGCTCCAGATGCCGCGCGGGCGATGGTATTTGAAGCTGCGCGCCAGCGGAAAGGCGCCGTAGGCCAGCAGGGCGGACGCCAGCGTATCGCCGGCATAGCCGGTGAACGTCTCACCGTTGAAGGTGAAGGCGAGCGGCGCCTCCCGGTCGATCCGGCGGCCCATCGGCACATGAGCCGGTAAGCGGAATTGCGGGCCGCTCATCCGACGGCATCCGGCTCGAAGCCGCCGAACACGCCGGTCTCGCCGTGTTCGTGAGTCACGGTATCGCGCACCATGGTGAACCAGCGGCCGCAGCCGTGCGTGTGCACCCACTGCTCCTTGAACCGGCCCTTAGCGTTGGTGCGCAGGAAGACGTAGTCGGCCCATTCGGCGTCGCTCAGGGCCTCGGGCTCCAGCGGCCGGGCGATATCGGCCTCGCCGCCATAGCTGAACTCGGTCTCGTCGCGCGGCCCGCAATAGGGGCAGTGGATCAGCAGCATGCTTCCCCTCCCCTCCCCTAATGCGCCACCGCCGCCGCGCCGTGCTCGTCGATCAGCGCGCCGGTGGTGAAACGGTCGAGCGAGAAGGGCGCATTGATCGGGTGCGGTTCGTCGCGCGCGATCGTGTGGGCGAAGGCCCAGCCAGAGCCCGGAGTCGCCTTGAAGCCGCCGGTGCCCCAGCCGCAATTGAAATAGAGGCCGTCGACCGGAGTTTTCGACAGGATCGGGCTGGCGTCCGGGCAGGTGTCGACGATGCCGCCCCAACTGCGCATCAGGCGCAGCCGAGAGAAGATCGGGAACAGTTCGACCAGCGCGCCCATCTGCCCTTCGATGACGTGCCAACTGCCGCGCTGGGCATAGCTGTTGAAGCTGTCGATGCCGGCGCCGATCACCAGTTCGCCCTTGTCCGACTGGCTGACATAGACATGGACGGCGTTCGACATCACGACGCAGTCCAGCACCGGCTTGATCGGCTCGCTGACCATCGCCTGGAGCGGATGGCTGTCGATCGGCAGGCGGAACCCGGCCATGTCCGCAAGCACGCTGGCGTGGCCGGCCACGACCACGCCGACCTTGCCCGCCGCGATCGGGCCGAGGCTGGTCTGGACCCCGGTCACCCGGCCGCCTTGCCGGTCGATCCCGGTGACTTCGCAATTCTGGATGATGTCGACGCCGCGGTCGTCGGCGCCGCGCGCAAAGCCCCAGGCTACCGCATCGTGACGGGCCACACCGCCGCGGCGCTGGAGCGACGCGCCCAAAATCGGATAACGCAGTTCGCGCGAAATATTGATCGCCGGGACCAGCTTCTTGATCTCCGCCGGGCTCAGGATTTCCGAATCGACGCCGTTGCCGCGAATCGCCCGGACCCGGCGTGACATTTCCTTCAGGTCGTGCTCGTTGTGGGCCAGGTTCAGCACGCCGCGCTGGCTGAGCATGATGTTGAAGTTCAATTCGCGGCTCAGGCCCTCGTAGAGCTGGAGCGACTTCTCGTAGATTGCCGCGCTTTCGTCCCACAGATAGTTCGAGCGGATAATCGTGGTGTTACGGCCGGTATTACCGCCGCCGATCCAGCCCTTCTCCAGCACCGCGACATTCGAGATGCCGTGTTCAGCCGCCAGGTAATAGGCCGTCGCCAGGCCGTGGCCGCCGCCGCCGACGATGACGACGTCATACTCCAGCTTCGGTGCCGGGCTGCGCCAGGCTTGCGGCCAGTTCCTGTGGCCGGTCAGCGCATTCCGGGCGAGCGAAATGATCGAATAGCGTTGCATCGTCGCCCCTTATGGCAAGGTTCGAGAGCCCGTCAAGCGCGAGGTCCGGCGGAACCGCATCTTATGGAAACAGGGCCGGCCACATCGCGACGATCCGGACGGCGAGCCGGACGGCGGGGCCCGATCGTCGCGGTCCCGCCATATACCGATTTGCCGCCGTACAGCTGCACATGTGGCCCTTCAGCCGGGATCGGCAATCGCGTTCCCGGTCTCCGGCCGGGCGGACCCGATCCTCCGAACCGTCCTGCCCGAGCGAGGTCGAACCCGCTGGCGGCGGCAGTGCTCCTGCATTCCAGCGGCCGTTACCGGCTGCCCGCCCACCAATCCCTCGGCCTCAGCCGTTTCGCACGGCCGGACCGGTCGTCGAGCCAGAGCGCCAACCGGCGCAGCGGCGAGAGGGCGAGGCGCAGCCACAGCCGGTTCGTCCGGCGCCGGAAATCCCGGTTGAAGGGACAGACCCGCAGGCAGATCGCGCAGTCGGAGGCGAGTTTCGCCCAATAGCCGAAGCACTTCTCGGCATCCGACGTCCACTTCACCACGCCTTGGATGGCGGACCGGTTCGGGCGGTCCGCCTTCGGCGCGCCGTAGGGCAGGGCGTTGACCGGGCAGGCGTCCGCGCAGCGCGTACAAATGGCGCAGAATTCCGCGACGCCGAGCTTGCGCGGCGCGTCGTGCGCCAGCGGCAGGTCGGTGAATATCTTGGAAAAGCGCAGGCGCGGGCCGGTCTCCGGCGTGATGACAAGCTGGTTGCGGGCGTATTCGCCGAGCCCGGCCTTGAGGGCGTAGGGAATAACGAGCGCCGTGTCGTTCATGGAGGCGACGGCGCGGTAGCCGAGCGCCCTGATGTAAGCGGCGGTCTGCATGACGATGGCGGCCTCGTGACTGTATTCCCGCCCGGTCGCCGCACCGGCCAGCGCCGAGGGGTAGGTCGCCACCAACCCTTCGTCCATTTCGTGGCCAAGCACGACGACGCTTTCCAGCCCTTCCGGCAGACCGACCGGAGCCTCCGAAAAGTCGCGCACGTCGACCCGCGCCTCATAGGTCCAGCGTTCATCGTACCCGGTGATTCCGCAAAGGCTTGCGCCGAAAAACCGGGCCACTTTCTTGATCTCCGCCGACATGGCCGCCCGGTCCTCGATCGCGACCTTTTCCTCGACGACCGGCGTGTCGTCCGAGATCGCCGCCTGGAACCCTTCCCGCCGGCCCTGCCCGGCATGGCGGTCGGTTATCAGGTCGGAGATCAGCCAGGAGGCGTTACGGAGCGCGAAGTCCCGCTGGTTGAAGCCGTCGCCCCGGCGCGCGGTGAAGTCCGCCCGGTAGGAGTCAAAGAAGGCATCCGACTCCTTCGTGCGCACGCGCTCGTCCCAGAAGGCCCGTGTGAAGACATCGTCCATTTGCCGGAACGGCGTAAAGTTCCCGGTCGTCTCGATTCCCGCCGCCGCATCGCTCTCGGCGTGCCGCGCCCGCCAGCGCGTCCGGCGCTCTTCGAGGTTTTCCTCGTTTTCGGGCCAGCTCATCGGCACGAACCTAGCGCTTTTCCGGACGGGGCGTCATTGGGATGTCCTCGTTCAGGATAATCGGGACTTGAGGGCCTGCGCGGCTGTCAATGGCTGAAGGTATTCGAGCAGGATAGGTCCGCCAAGAGCCTGGCGGGGCCGAGACGGGTCTCTTCCCGGTATGTCCGATCTTACCGACAGCATCAATGCCGGTTCAGCCTCGCGGGTTCCCGGGCCGCGAGTTCGCTCCCGCTTTACCATTGACAGAAGCTATAGCAGGAGCAAGCCTGCGGCGCCTGAGATGCACAGCGTGCCGATTCGGATTCCGGTCGATGGAGCTGAGACAACTCCGCTATTTCTGCAAGGTGGCCGAGCACCGCAGCTTCACCGCCGCGGCGAAAGCCCTGAACGTCTCCCAGCCGACCTTGGGCGTGCAGATCAAGAAGCTTGAGAAAGAGCTCGGCCTCCAGCTTTTCCGGCGCCATTCGCGCGGCGTGGAACTGACGGAAGCGGGCTCCATCTATTTCTCACACATTCAAGACGTGCTGCGGCGCCTCGGGATCGCCGCGCAAGCTGTCGATCATCTGCGAACCGCGCCGCGGCAAGCCCTTAGAATCGGTGTCATTCCCTCGATCGGTATCGCCATGATGTCGACGGTATTGAAAACCGCGGAATCGCTCGTTCCCGATCTCGAGATTTCAATCCTCGTGGATTTCACCGAGAACCTGTCGCTCGCCCTGATCGCGGGCGAGATCGATTGCGCCCTGTCTTTCGCGCCGGTACAGGACGAACGGTTCGAGTCGACGCCGCTCTATCTCGACCGGATGCGCCTGATCGGCAGTCCGGCGCTTCTTGCAGGTCTCCCGGATAGCGTCCCTTTCAAGGTGGCTGCGGCCCTGCCGCTCGCGCTGGACAAATACAGCGTCGCGCCACGCGCCGCCAAGGAGCTGGGCGTACCCCTGACCAGGTCGCTGCAGATTCGCTCGATGATGCTCCGCCAGGAGCTGGTCGCCAACGGGCAACGGGGTTTCATCGGCCCTTATTTGTTCATGCACAAACAAGTCGAGAAGGGCGAGGTGCGGTGCCATGACATCGAACAGCCCAGCATCTGGTGCCAACTCTACTTGAATTCGAAGCGCGCACAGACTTTGTCCGAGGCGGAACGGCGGATTTTCGACCTGATACGGCAGCACATCGACAGGTCGATCCGATCGGGCGAGTACCGGTGGTTGCCACCCAACGCAAAGGCGTTCTCGGCCTCCCGGGATATAGGGGAGGCCTATATGTTGTATTAGCACTTCGTCATTTTCATCTTTCCGATTTCCGCCTACGACACAATCCGGATCGTGACCGAATCGGTCGCGCATGCCGCCGCTGATTCAAACGCGGCACCGTAGAGTTGCAGATCGGGAGGAATTCATGGCTCAGCCGTCGACCAACGCAAATCTCCGCAGGATCGCCAAGGCGTTACTGGTGATCGCGCCGTTGCTCGCGAGTTCGCCATCGGCCGCCGAGGAACTGTCGGTCGCCACGTTCATGCCGCCGCAGCACCACATCAACAGCAAGCTGTTCAAGTGGTTCGGAGAGGAGATCGCGAAGCGCTCCAACGGCAGCCTGACCATGAAGCTCTTCCCCGCCGGCCAGCTCGGGGCTGGACCCGTCCAGCAGTGGAAGCGGGCGGTCGAGGGCGTCGCCGACATCGCTTTCGGGGTCCAGGCCTACACCGCCACCCTGTTCCCGCGCTCGATGCTGATCATCCCGCCGGGCAAATCGACGACGGCCCGGGAATCGACCGAGCGGCTGTGGAGGGTCTACGACCGTTACCTCGCCCAGGAGTACAAGGCCGTCAAGGTGCTGGGCGTGTTCACGGTTGCCGGCAGTCTGATTGCCGCGACCCGGGACGTCTCGACTGTGAATGGCTTGCGCGGCGCAAAGCTCGTCCCCTATGCGGCGATGACGACCCCGATCGTAAAGGCGATGGGGGCGGTACCGGTGCAGATGCCCGTCACGCAGATGTACACCGGCCTTTCGACCGGCACGATCGATGCGACTTACGCCTCGTTCAATAACATCACCCCGCCCTGGAACTTCTGGGACGTCGCCAAATTCGTGGTCGGCAACGTTCCGGTCCAGTTCGCGGTCACATTCGTCGCGATGAACAAGGAACGTTACCGGGGTCTGTCGCCCGAACACCGCAAGATCATCGACGATCTCTCCGGCATCACCCTGTCGCGCAAGGGCGCGGAAGCCTTCGACGGCGCGGATCGACGTTCGGAGAAGCTGATGAAGACCTCGCCCAAGATGGCGCGGGTCAATTGGATACAGGTCTCCGCCGGGGAACGGGCCAAGATGGATGCCGCGGTCCAGCGCGGGCTGGAAGCCTTGTTCGCGGACTACGAAAATCGCGGCATCAAGGACGCGCGCGCGATCTACGAGGCGATCAACGAATAGAGATCCCTCGCGGATGGAGGCCGGCGCCAGCCGGCCCGGCTGGCTCCGCCGGCTGGATCGGGGGATAGAGCGGCTGACATTCCTCGCCGGCGGGATCGGGCTTGCGGTCATGGTCCTGCTGACGAGCTGGAACGTGATCGTGATGCGCAAGGCGCTCAACGACCCGATCGTTGGCGCCGAAGACATCCTGATCCTCAACCTCGTGATCCTGGTTGCGGTTGCCATCCCCTATGGCGGCCGCTCCGGCGCGCATATCGAAATCGAAATTTTCGAGACCTGGATGACGAAGGCCTTCGCGCGCTGGTCCCTGGTCGCGATGAAGCTGCTCGCGATCCCCCTAGTCGCGGTCCTGGCCTGGCGGCTGTTCAGGTCGGGCGCATCGGCCCGCGAATTCGGCGAGGCGACGCAGCAGCTCCTGATCTCCTACGAGCCGTTCTATTTCGCCATGGGAGCGATGATCGCGCTCTACGTCGCAATTTTGATCGCCGATCTGATCCTGTTGCTCGCAGGCCGGAACCTCGCACCGATGCCCGAACCGGACGGGGAAGCGCAATGAGCATGTCGCTCATCGGCGTGATCGGGCTGCTCGTTCTGTTCGGGCTCCTGGCACTCCGTTTCCCCGTCGCGCTCACGATGATCTTCGTGGGCACGCTCGGTACTTTCTGCGCCCAGGCGAACCGCTTTATCGGCCTCGGCATGGCCAGCGACCGGGCGTGGGCACGAGGCTGGAACACGGCGATGTCCAACCTGTCGGGCGAGGCATTCGAGGTCGCCTCGAACTTCAATCTCCTGGTCATCCCGATGTTCGTGCTGATGGGCAATCTCGCGGGCGTTTCGGGCATGTCGCGCGACCTGTTCACCGCGGCGCACCGCTGGATCGGCCATTTCCGCGGCGGCCTCGCCTCGGCGACGATTTCGGCCTGCGCGGGATTCGCAGCCCTCTCGGGTTCCTCGCTGGCGTCCGCGGTCACGATGGGCCGCGTCGCGCTGCCCGAGATGAAACGGTTCAAATACGCGCCGGAGCTTTCGACCGGTGCAGTGGCGGCCGGCGGCACCCTGGGATTTCTGATCCCTCCGTCGGGCGGGATGATCATCTACGCGGTGCTGACCGACCAGTCGATCGGCCGGCTGTTCATGGCCGGCGTCGTACCCGGCATCGTCCTGACGCTGCTCTTCATCGGCGCGATCTGGATTACCGTCCGGCTGCGTCCCGAAAAGGGGCCGGCCGCCGACCGCGCGACGCAGAGCGAACGATTCAACTCGGTCGCCGCCGCGCTGCCGATCGTCCTGGTGGTCGGGGTCACGATCGGCGGGATGTATACCGGCTTCTTCACCCCGGTGGAGGCTTCCGCCGTGGGTGCGCTCCTGACGTTCCTGGTCGCGCTCTGGCGGCGTTCGCTCGATGCCCGGCGGCTGCGCACCGTGGTGCTGCAGACCATGAAGGCGACGGCGACTGTCTTTCTGATCATCATCGGGGCGTTCGTCTTCATTCCCTTCATGTCGCTGACGGGGCTTGCCGGCGACATGGTGAGCTTTCTCACCTCGCTGCCGATCGGCGAAATCGGCGTGCTGATCGTCGTCATCCTGATCTACATGTTCCTCGGGACGTTCCTGGAGGGCATCGCGATGCTCGTTCTCACCATCCCGGTGGTGATGGCGCTGGCGACGCAGCTCCAGTGGGACCTGATCTGGTTCGGGATCATCGTCGTGATCGTCCTGGAAATGGGCATGATTTCCCCGCCTGTCGGCATCAACGTCTTCGTCGTAAAGTCGATTGCGCCGGAGGTGCCGATGCGCACGATTTTCCGGGGGATCTGGCCGTTCTGGTTCGCGATGGCGGTGATGATCGCGTTGCTGGTCGCGTTTCCGGGGATCGCGATGTTCTTGCCCAATACGATGTTGGGATCATGATGATCGGTTTCCGGCCGGCGCGCCCGTCCCCGGGGCCCGGGGCGACAGGACGGTCGGAACGACAAAGGAGAGACTGGAATGAGCAGGCTTGACGGAAAGGTCGCGGTCGTAACCGGCGCCGCACAGGGCATCGGAGAGACTTATGCGAAGGCGCTCGCGGCGGAAGGTGCGCGGGTCGTGGTTTCGGATATCGCCGATCCGTCCCGTGCGGTTGACGAGATCGCGAACGCGGGCGGCAAGGCCATCGGAGCGATCGCCGACATAACCGATGACGGGTCGCTTTCGGACCTCGTCGCCGCCGCCGAATCGGCGTTCGGGCCGATCGAGATCCTGGTCAACAACGCGGGGCTCTTCGCCGAGTTGCGCGTGACCCCGATCATGCAGATCCCGAACGAGGAATGGGACCGGGTGATGACGGTCAACGTGCGGGGCACGGTCCAGACCACCAGGGCCGTCGTTCCCAGCATGCTCAGTAACGGACGGGGCAAGATCGTCAATGTCAGCTCGGGCACCTTCTACTACGGCGGGCCCGGCCTGGCGCATTACGTCTGCTCGAAGGGCGCGATCATCGCCTTCACCCGTTCGGCGTCGCGGGAATTCGCCGACAAGAATATCCTGGTGAACTGTATCGCGCCCGGCCTGACCGAGAGCGAAGGCGTCCGGAACCACCCCGATCTTCACGTGGCCCGTGCGCCGACCGTGCAGACCCGCGCCATCAAGCGAGACATGCTGCCCGAAGACCTGGTCGGGACGCTGCTGTTCCTGGCGAGCGAGGACAGCGACTTCGTGACCGGGCAGACCTTCAACGTCGACGGCGGCAAGTACAACCAGTGAGCCGCGCGCGCCAGCGGAGCCAGACCGGCGGTACGGGAAACTGATTCGTTTCCTGTCACGCCTGTGCCGGCGCACTCTCGGTCGGGAAATGTCAGTCGAACATGTCGGGGGCGGTCTGCGCCAAGTGGTCGTAATCCGTCTGGAAGCCGAGCCAGGCGGTGTATTCGCTGCCGACATGTTCGCGGCTGTATCGCGCGCGCTCAGCCGGAATCTCGATCGGCTTGTGGCCCGAGGCCTCGACCATCAACTGCTGCTGGCAGCAGCGCTCCAGCGCCATGAACAGGAAGGCGGCAGCATCAATGCTGTGCCGACTCACGGTGAACAGGCCGTGGTTCTGGTGAATTGCCGCCCTGACGCCCTTGAAGGCCGGCGCGATGCTGGCGCCCGCGCCGTGCTCGACTGCGACCTGGCCCGACTCCTCCCGGATCACCGCATGGTCCTCGAAGAACTGGCACGCATCCTGGGTGATCGGCGCAAGCGGCCGGCCCTGCGAGGCATAGGCCGATCCGTAGAGCGTATGCGCATGGCACATCGCAAGGATATCCGGATGCTCGGCATGGACCGCCGAGTGCAGCACGAAGCCCGCCTGGTTGACCGCATATTCGCCCTCGACGACTTCGCCGTCATGGTCCACCAGAATGAGATTGGACAGCTTGACCTGCGCAAAATGCACCGCCATCGGATTGGTCCAGTAGAGGTCGGAATTTTCCGGGTCGCGGATCGTCAGGTGGCCTGCGAAACCGTAATCCAGCCCCCACCGGGCGAAGGCCCTGCACGCGCCGACCAGATGCCGCTTGCGGTGCCGACGCAACGCCTCCAGATCGTTCGTTTTCAGCTCCCGGGGAAACTTTCGTCCCGCCTGCTGCGGCTGGTACACGGATTTGCGCTCTGCGAGATCGAGCATGGTGATCCCTCCACATGTTGCGGGCCGGCACGCACTACGACCCCGGATTCCCGCGTGCGACCGCGGAACCATAGACGAGCCGATTCCCAGGTCCAAGCCCCTGCCCCAGTCCGTCGCTCCGGCGCACGATGCGGCGCCGGTTCGTCGCGACAGGCAAGAGCCGTCTTTCCGTTGCTGCCAGCTATCGCATGTCGACGAAACGCGGCGCCTTCACGCTGCTCTCGAACGCCTTGGCGAGGGTGCCGCTTTCCAGAACCTCGATCTCCGGGCGGACCTCGAAGGTTTCCCGGATCTTTCCCGACAGGCCACCTGCGACGGCCGGCGCGTCGCTGCCCCGTCGCATTTCGATGGCGACGTGGAAGATATCCGCTCCGCCGTCGTTGCGAAGTTCGACTTGGAAATCGTTGATCTCCGGAATGCGGAAGACGAAATCCTCGAACTCGGCGTGATTGATGTTGACGCCGCGCACTTTGAAGAAGCCGACGGTGCGATGGGCATGCCGCATCACCGGAAAGACGGAAAACGGCCCATCCAGTTTCGAGGTTTCGGTCATGCGGACGATATCGCCCGAACTCCAGCGCAGGAACGGCGTCGCGTTGTTGATGAAGAGCGGCGTGATGACCATCAGGCCCTGCTCGCCCTCGGGCACCGGCAGGCCGGTCACCTCGTCGACGACCTCGAACACCGCCTGGTCGGTCCAGACGTGAAATCCCTCGTGGTGCCGGCTGTCGGCGCCCAGGATGCCGATCTCCGTCATGCCGAACAGGTCGTTGACCTCCGCGCCCCAGGCCCGTTCCAGCTTTTCGCGCTTGGCGTCCGACAGCGCCTCGGCCCCGACCAGCACGCGCTCGACGGTGTGGCCCGCCAGGTCGATGCCCTGGGCGTCGGCGAGATTGGCGAGGTGGAGCCCGTAGCTCGGCATCCCCATCCAAATCGTCGGCCGGAGCGACAGGATCAGGTCGAGCTGGGCCTGCGACGGGGTGCCGGCGCCCGAGCCGGCCCAGATCACGCCGACGCCGCTCTGGTTGGCCGTCCGCGCCCACAATTGTCCCGCCGGATGGACGCCGAGCGGGAACGACATGTGGCACAGGTCGCCGTCCCGCGCGCCGGCGATCGCCCAGCACCGGCAAAGCTGCAGGTAGGTATATTCCATGTCGCGGTGGGTGCGCGGATAGAACAGCGGCACGCCGGTCGCCCCGCCGGAGCGCCAGTATTCGGCGATCTCGCCCCGCGGCGCGATGCAGAACTGGTCCTCGAAGTTACCGACGCCGATCTCGCGGAGCGTCTCCTTGTCGACGATGGGGATTTTGGCCCACTCCTCCGGATCGTCGAGCCGGTCGATGTCGATGCCGTCCAGCCGGCCCCTGTAGTATCTGGCGCGCCCGGCGGTCTCGACCGCGATTTTCTTTCGCGCCCGCTGGATGTCCGCAATTTCCTGCCGCGATCCGGGGAGCCGGAGGTCTCGCTTCTGCATCGGAATTGTCCCCCGATCAGCCCCAGACCTCGGCGGCGACGTCCTGCACGAGTTCCAGTTTGCGCCGGATTTCGTCCAGGCCCATGATCTGGCCGCCGCCCCCGGCCGACGAGAATCCGCACTGCGGGCTCAGCCCGAGCTGTTCCAGCGGCGCGAACCGGGCCGCTTCATCGATGCGCCGCTTGAGTCCGTCCTTCGATTCCAGCTCTGGCGTCTTCGTGCTGACCAGGCCGAGCACGGCCGTCTTGCCCGGCGGCAGGAAGCGCAACGGCCGGAAATCGCCGGCCCGTTCGCTGTCATACTCCATGAAGAACGCGTCGACATCGAGGCCGCCGAACAGACGCTCGGCGATGGGTTCGTAGCCGCCTTCGGCCATCCACATGTCCTTGAGGTTGCCCCGGCACATATGCAGGCCGATGAAGGTGTCGTCGCGCCGTGCGCCGATGCAACCGTTGATGAGCCGGACGTAGGAATCGGTCAGGTCGTCCGGGTCCTCGCCCCGCGCCGCGACCGCTCCCCTTGCCGTCTCGTCACAATTGCAGGGCAGCGCGGTGTCGTCGAGCTGGACGTAGCGGCATCCGGCGGCTTCGAGATCTGCGATTTCCTGCCGGAAGATGGCGATGACGTCGGCGAAGAACGCATCGCGGCCGTTGTAGACCGCCGGATTGAAGCTGCCGTCGCCGAGCCAGAAATGAAGCACCGCAGGCGACGCAATGGTGACTTTCGGCACGCCCTTCGGCCGAAGCGCGGCGACAAACTCGTAATCGCCGGTCACGATGGGCCGCCGGCGGGTCAGCCTCGCCTCCGCATAGGGCGAGGGCGGCACCCCGTATTCCTCGCTGTCCGAGTGAAAGCTGAGGATGCCTTCCTGTTTCAGCCCCAGCCCGTCTAGGGCCTCCGTCAGGCCGCCCGACCAGACCCGGCGCCGGAACTCCCCGTCGGTGACCGACGCCATACCGAGCGCGTCCTGAAACGCGACGATCTCCTCGATGCATTCGTTTTGGATCTCGACATAGGCCCGGTCGTCGAGCGCGCCGGCTTTGTTCGCCCGGGCGGCCTCCAGAAGCCGGCCGGGCCGGACGAAGCTCCCGACATGCTCGGCCCGGAACGGCGGCCGGCCTGAATTCGCAGCGGTCATGATAATCCCTTCCTCAGAAATGCACGACGCGGCCGTAGGCGTCGAGGACGGCTTCGTGCATCATTTCGGAGAGCGTCGGGTGCGGGAAGACGGTGTGCATGAGGTCGGTCTCCGTCGTCTCCAGCGTCTTGGCGATGCTGTAGCCCTGGATCAGCTCGGTGACCTCCGGCCCCGCCATGTGCGCGCCCAGCAGTTCGCCTGTCTTGGCGTCGAACACGGTCTTGATCAGCCCCTGGTCGTCGCCCAGCGCGATCGCCTTGCCGTTGCCGGCAAACGGGAAGCGCCCGACCCGGACCTCGTGGCCGGCCTCGACCGCAGCCGCCTCGGTCAGCCCGACGCTGGCAACCTGGGGATGGCAGTAGGTGCAGCCGGGAATCCTGCTCGTATCGAGCGGGTGGACGTCCGCGACGCCGGCGATCTTCTCGACGCAAAGGATACCCTCGTGGCTCGCCTTGTGGGCCAGCCAGGGCGGCCCGGCGACGTCGCCGATGGCCCGGACACCGGGCTCGCCGGTTTCGCCGAACGGGCCGATGGCGATATGGCCGCGGTCGACCTTAACCGCGGTGTCCTCCAGGCCCAGATCCTCGACATTGCCGGTAATACCGATGGCGAGGATGACCTTCTCGACCGTGGCCGTCTGCGTGCTGCCGTCGCTCTCGACCGCAACCGCGATGCCGTCCTTACCCTTCTCCAGCCCGGCGACCGTCGCGCCGGTCAGGATGTTCATGCCCTGCTTTTCGACCGCCTTTTGCACGAAGGCGGAGATTTCGGCGTCTTCGACCGGCAGGATGCGGTCGAGCATTTCGACCACCGTCACCTCGGCGCCCAGCGTGCGGTAGAAGCTGGCGAATTCGATGCCGATGGCGCCGCTGCCGACGATCAGCAGCGATTTCGGGAAGGCCTCCGGCACCATGGCTTCCTTGTAGGTCCAGACGTCCCTGCCGTCGGGCTCCAGGCCCGGCAGGGTGCGCGCCCGGGCGCCGGTGGCCAGGATGATGTGGGGCGATGACAGAGTCGCCGTCTCCTTGCCGTCCTTGAGAACGGCCAGCTTCCCCTTGCCGGCCAGTTGGCCGTGGCCGTCGAAGACCGCGACCTTGTTCTTCTTCATCAGGTGCTTGACGCCGGCGTTGAGCCGGCCGGCGACTTTGCGCGAGCGTTTGACGACCTTGCCGATATCGAAGGCGACATTGTCCGCCGACAGGCCGAAATCGCCGGCATGCTGCATCAGATGGTAGATTTCCGAAGTCCGCAGCAATGCCTTGGTCGGGATGCAGCCCCAGTTGAGGCAGATGCCGCCCAGATGCTCGCGCTCGACCAGGGCGGCGTTCAGGCCAAGCTGGGCCGCCCGTATCGCGGCGACATAGCCGCCCGGACCGCCGCCAACGACGATGAGATCGAAGGATGTGTCCGAATTGTCGGGCATGGCTCTCCTCGCCACCGGTTCCGCGTGCGGCGCCGTGCGGGCGGCGCAGCGTTAGGCCAACATGCTGAGCGGCCGCTCGACGAAGCCCTTGAAGGCCTGGAGCCATTGTGCGCCGAGCGCGCCGTCGATGACCCGATGATCGCAGGTCAGCGTGCAGGTCATGACCGTGGCAACCGATATTTCGCCATCGTGCACAACCGCCTTCTGCACGCCGGCGCCGACCGCCAGGATGGCGGCCTGGGGCGGATTGACGATCGAGGTGAAGTGGCCGACGCCGTACATGCCGAGATTCGAGACCGTGAAACCGCCGCCCTGGTATTCTGCGGGCTTCAGCTTGCCCTCGCGTGCGCGGCCGGCCAACTCTTTCATCTCGTTGGCGATCTGCGCCACGCCCTTGCAGTCGGCGTCGAAGACGATGGGCGTGATCAGGCCGCCCTCATAGGCGACCGCGACCGAGATATCGACCGTGCCGAGCAGGCGGATCGCCGTATCGGTCCACTGGGCGTTGACCGCCGGCACCTGGCGCAAGGCCAGCGCCGCCGCCTTGATCGCCATGTCGTTGACCGAGACTTTCGCCCTGCCCTCGAGCGCTTCATTGAGCTCCTTGCGGGCGGCAAGCAGCCGGTCGATCTCCATGTCGACCGAGAGGTAGATCTGCGGGATGTCGCGGTCGGCCTCGCCGAGCCGCCGGGCGATCACCTTGCGCACGTTGCTGTGCGGGATTTCAGTGTCCTCCGGACCGGCGGCAGCCACCGGCCGGGTGGACGGCGCAGCGGCGGGCACAGGAGCGGGTGCGGCGCGCGCTTCGGCGGTCGGGGCACCGGTAGAGAGGGCCTGCTCGATATCCCGCTTGACGATGCGGCCGTGCGGGCCACTGCCGGCGATGGCCGCGAGGTCCAGTCCGGCCTGTTTCGCCATGCGCCGGGCCAGCGGGCTGGCGGCGATACGCTCGCCCTCCACGGCCGGCTCGGCCGGCGCAGCGGGCGCCTCGGCGGGGGCAGTCTCGGCGGGGGCAGTCTCGGTGGCCGGGGCCGCCGACTGGCTCTCCGGTTCCGGCATCGGCGCAGGTTCGGGCGCAGAGTCAGGCTCCGGTGCAGGTTCGGCGGGCGCGGTCTCCGGCTCGGCAGCCGGCGCGGCGGCAGCCACGTCCCCGGTCTCGCCCTCGGCCGGCAGGGCGCCCGCATCCTCGCCTTCCTCAAGCAGCCAGGCGATGGTGGCGTTGACCTTCACGCCTTCGGTGCCCTCCGGCACGACGATCCGGCCGAGCACGCCCTCGTCGACCGCCTCGACTTCCATGGTCGCCTTGTCGGTCTCAATCTCGGCAATGAGATCGCCGGGAACGACCGTTTCGCCCTCCTGCTTGAGCCAGCGGGCGAGCGTGCCTTCTTCCATCGTCGGCGACAGGGCCGGCATCGTGACTGCGATCGGCATGTCTGGCGCTCCCCTGTCCTCGTTCCCGGTCCGGCTCAGCCGGCGTAGCAGACGGCGCGGGCGGCCTGCACAACCCGTTCGGCGTCCGGCAACGCCAGTTTCTCCAGATTGGCCGCGTAGGGCATCGGCACATCCGCGCCGCAGACCCGTGCGACCGGCGCGTCCAGATCGTCGAACGCCTGCTCCATCGCCACCGCGCACAGCTCCGCACCGATGCCGGCGAAGGGCCAGCCCTCTTCGACCGAAACCAGCCGGTTGGTCTTTTTCAGCGACGCGACGACCGTGGCGGTATCGAGCGGGCGGATCGTGCGCAGGTCGATAACCTCGGCGGCAATGCCGTCCTGCTCCAGCATCTCGGCGGCAGCCAGCGCCGTCTCCATCATCAGGGAGAAGCCGGTAATCGTCACGTCCGTTCCGTCCCGCACTACCTTCGCCTTGCCGATGGGCACGATCCGGTCCGGGTCGGTCGGCGCCTCTCCGGTGCGGCCGTAAAGAATTTCGTTCTCCAGGAAGATGACCGGGTCGTCGTCGCGGATCGCCGCCTTCAGGAGCCCCTTGGCGTCCGCCGCCGACCAGGGCGCGACCACCTTGAGGCCTGGGCAATGGGCATACCAGCTGGAATATTCCTGACTGTGCTGGGCCGCGACCCGGGCCGCCGCGCCGTTCGGCCCGCGGAACACGATAGGCGCCGAGACCTGACCACCGGACATGTAGCGCGTCTTGGCCGCGGAATTGATGATGTGGTCGATCCCCTGCATGGCGAAGTTGAAGGTCATGAACTCGACAATCGGCCGCAATCCGGCAAAGGCGGCGCCGGTGCCGAGCCCGGTGAAGCCGTGCTCGGTGATCGGCGTGTCGATGACTCGCTTTGCGCCGAATTCGTCGAGCAACCCCTGGCTGACTTTGTAGGCGCCCTGATATTCGGCGACCTCCTCGCCCATCAGGAAGACCCGCGCGTCCCGGCGCATCTCCTCCGCCATGGCGTCGCGCAACGCTTCGCGGACGGTAACCTCCGTCGTCTCGCCCGCATACTCGGTTTCGGCGTTATCGGGGACTGACGCGGGCAGCCCGGCCGGCACGGGAGCCGCCGGCGCAGCAGCCCTGGCGGCTTCGGGTGCGGCCGGTTCGGGTGCGGCGGGCACAGGTTTGGCCGCCCCGGACGCGACGACGGCGCTCGCGTCCTCGCCCTCTTCGAGCAGCAAGGCGATGACCGCATTGACCTTCACGCCCTCCGTGCCTTCGGCGACGGCCAGCTTGCCGACGACGCCTTCCTCGACCGCCTCGACTTCCATGGTTGCCTTGTCGGTCTCGATCTCGGCGATCACGTCGCCGGGTGCGACGCTGTCGCCTTCGGCGACCAGCCAGCGCGCCAGTGTGCCTTCCTCCATGGTCGGCGACAGGGCCGGCATCAGCACTTCAATCGGCATGGCAGCCCCCGGGGACGGCGCGTGAATGCAGGTTGCGGCGCATCAGGCGGCAAGCACGTCGGTGTAGAGTTCGGCAGGGTCGGGCTCCGGGCTGTTCTGCGCGAACTCGGCGGCCTGGTTGACGATCCCGCGGATCTCCCGGTCGATTTCCTTCAGGGCGTCCCCTTCTGCGCCGTCCGATGCCAGCAGCGCCTTCACCCGCTCGATGGGATCGCGCTCCTCGCGCATTTTCTGGACTTCGTCGCGCGAGCGGTATTTCGCCGGGTCCGACATCGAATGGCCGCGATAGCGGTAGGTCACCATTTCCAGGATGAACGGGCCGTCGCCTTTGCGGGCATGGGCGACCGCCTTTTCCCCGGCGGCCCTGACCGCCAGCACGTCCATACCGTCGACCGCCTCGCCGGGTATGCCGTGGGCGGCGCCGCGCTGATGCAGGTCGATTGTCGACGACGCCCGCTCAACCGACGTGCCCATGCCGTACTTGTTGTTCTCGATGACATAGATGACCGGCAGATCCCACAGTTCGGCCATGTTGAAACTTTCGTAGACCTGGCCCTGGTTGGTCGCGCCGTCGCCGAAATAGGTCAGGCAGACGCCGCTGTCGCCGGAATATTTGTGGGCGAAGGCGATGCCGGTGCCGAGCGGCACCTGGGCGCCGACGATGCCATGCCCGCCGTAGAAACGCTCTTCCAGGCTGAACATGTGCATGGAGCCGCCCTTGCCCTTTGAATAGCCGCCGATGCGGCCGGTCAACTCCGCCATCACGCCTTTCGGGTCCATGCCGCAGGTCAGCATATGGCCGTGGTCGCGGTAGGCGGTGATGACCGAATCGCCCTCCCGGATCGCCGCCTGCATGCCGGTGACGACCGCCTCCTGGCCAATATAGAGATGGCAGAACCCGCCGATCAGCCCCATGCCGTAAAGCTGGCCGGCCTTTTCCTCGAAGCGGCGGATCAGCAGCATGTCGCGATAATAGGAAATCAGGGATTCGCGGGTTGCGGACCCGGTATCCGCGGCGGCGTCGCTGGGCACGGTTCACCTCGACCGACTGATTGCGCGAAATGCCCGAAGGCGGGACACGCCGCATTGATGGATCAATCGGGTGTTGCGCTACAAGACCAAATTTCGGCGCGCGCCGCGGAATCGGGGCGCAGTGGCCGGCGGCCGGACTCCTGCCTGCGTCCGGCCCCACCGTCATTGACGCAAATCAAATCAGTTTTAAGGCAGCGGCGTGCGGTAGCGAATGACGATTTCGTCCGGCCGGCCCAGATAGAGGTGGCGGCGCATCATCTCGTCGAGCATGTCGGCGTCCGGCTTGCCGTCCTGCAGCAGGCTCGCCTTGTGCAGCAGCCAGTCGTGCTGCGCCGCGAGCGATACCTTTTCGCGCTTCAGTGCGTCCAACCGGTCCGACAGGCCGATCCAGGCCTGCAGCCCGCGGTCGCCATGGAACGTGTGGTAGCCGAGATAGCCGAGACACAGCAGCGCGATGAAGGGCAGAACGAGTGCCCGCAGCTTCTTTTGCAGGATGTGCAGCCAGAACATGACACGACCGAATCACTTTGCGGATCGCAAGTCAACAGAAATATTCGTTCACTATCAGAAAGTTACTTTGAGTCTTTCGGCTAATACTTGGATAATAGTCCTTCAAATTGACTCAAGAATTGGGCCTGAGCGCCCCACGGCCGGCATAGGTTGCGGCCGGCCCGAGCCGTTCCTCGATGCGCAGGAGCCGGTTGTATTTCGCGGTCCGGTCGGAGCGCGAAAGCGACCCGGTCTTGATCTGGCCGCAGTTGGTTGCGACGGCGAGATCGGCGATCGTCGAATCCTCGGTTTCGCCCGAGCGGTGGGACATGACGGCGGCATAACCCGCCCGGTGCGCCGTCTCGACGGCCTCCAGCGTTTCGGTCAACGTGCCGATCTGGTTGACCTTGACCAGAATGGCGTTGGCGACGCCGCGTTCGACGCCCTCGGCCAGGCGCGCCGGATTGGTGACGAACAAATCGTCGCCGACCAGCTGGACCCGGCCGCCGAGCGCTTCGGTCAATGCGCGCCAGCCGTCCCAATCGTCCTCCGCCATGCCGTCCTCGATCGAGACGATCGGGTAGCGGCCGGCGAGATCCTGCCAGTAGGCGGCCATATCTTCCGGCGTCAGGCGCTTGCCCTCACCGTCCAGATGGTAGGCGCCGTCGCGGTAGAATTCCGTCGAGGCGGCATCGAGCGCCAGGACGAATTCGTCGCCGAGCGTGTACCCCGCTGCGGCGACGGCTTCCGCCACGAAATCGAGCGCTTCTTCGGCGCTGCGCAAGGCCGGGGCAAAGCCGCCCTCGTCGCCGACATTGGCATTGTGCCCCGCTTTTTTCAAACCGGCGCGCAGGGCGTGGAACACCTCGGCGCCCATGCGCAGGGCGTCGGCGAAACTTCCGGCACCGGCAGGCAGGACCATGAATTCCTGGATGTCGACCGGGTTGTCGGCATGGGCGCCCCCGTTGATTATGTTCATCATCGGCACCGGCAGGACGCGCGCGCCCGGTCCGCCGAGATAACGGTAGAGCGGCATGCCGAGCCCGTCCGCCGCCGCCCGGGCGACGGCGAGGCTGACGCCGAGGATGGCGTTGGCGCCGAGGCGGCTCTTGTTCTCCGTGCCGTCCAGTTCGCGCAGGACCGTATCGATATGGACCTGTTCCAGCGCGTCGAAGCCGGAGAGCGTGTCGAAGATTTCGCCGTTGACCGCATCGACCGCCACCAGAACCCCCTTGCCGCCATAGCGTCCGCTGTCGCCGTCGCGTTTTTCGACCGCTTCGTGCGCGCCGGTCGAGGCGCCGGAGGGCACTGCCGCCCGGCCGAAGCCGCCGCTGTCGAGACGGACATCCACCTCTACGGTCGGGTTGCCCCGGGAATCGAGGATCTCGCGGGCGACGATGTCGACGATGTCGGTCATGGCGGCTCGGTTCGGGGATTGGGGGGGCTGAAAGTGCGGCGATCAGGCAATGCGGATCGGGTTGCGCTTCGCCAAGCGGTCGATCTCGGCCAGGGTCTGCAACAACGCGGGTAATTGGCGCACCGGCACCATGTTCGGGCCGTCGCTGGGCGCGCTGTCCGGATCCTGGTGGGTTTCCATGAAGATCGCGGCGACGCCGACCGCGGCGGCGGCGCGGGCCAGCGCCGGCACGAATTCGCGCTGACCGCCGGAGGATGCGCCCTGCCCGCCCGGCTGTTGCACCGAGTGGGTTGCGTCGAACACCACCGGATAGCCGTTCTGCGCCAGGATCGGCAGGGCGCGCATGTCGGACACAAGCGTGTTGTAGCCGAAGCTGACGCCGCGCTCCGTCTGGAGGACATTCCGGTTGCCGGTACTCGCCACCTTGGCGAGCACGTTTTTCATGTCCCACGGCGCCAGGAACTGGCCCTTCTTGACGTTGACCGCCCGCCCCGTCCGCCCGGCGGCGAGCAGAAGATCGGTCTGGCGGCACAGGAAGGCCGGAATTTGCAGCACATCCACAACCTCGGCAGCGAGGGCGCACTGTGCCTCGGTATGGACGTCGGTCAGCACCGGCAGGCCGGTCGCCGCACGGATGTCCTCGAAAATGGCAAGCGCCTTGTCCAGGCCGATGCCGCGCGGGCTGCCGAGGCTGGTCCGGTTCGCCTTGTCGAAGCTGGTCTTGTAGATCGCGCGCACGCCGGCGCCTGCGGCAGCTTCCTTCACCGCCGCCGCCATCTCCAGCGCGTGATCGCGGGATTCCAGCGCGCACGGTCCGGCGACCAGCACGAACGGCATATCGTTGCCGACTTCGATATCGCCGACACAAACGGTATGGCTGGGCAAGATGGCAGCGCCTTCGGGCATGGCGGAAACCGGAGCTGGAATGGGGCCAATGTAAGGCGCGGCGGCGCGTATGTCAGGGGCGCAGGTGTCTCAGAAAGACACGCATTTGCGACGGAAAATTCCGACCGGACCGTACCACGGAAAACCGGGAGGGCGCCCTGCATGATACGAACACTGCTCCTCTGCGTGGCCGTCCTGCTGCTGGCCGGCGCGTGCACGACGACCGGGGGCGGCAAGAATCGCGACCGCCATCGCACCGGCCCGCCGAAGCCGCCGCACCATTACGCGCACGAGCACGACCGCTTGCGCAACCGCATGCTGCTGGCCGCCGGCGTCATGCAGGCGTGCCGCCGGCGCGACGATGCCCGCCGCGCGATCTGGAATGCGACCGTCGCCAACAAGTGGCCGAAGCGGCGCGGCCGCTGGTCCGGGCGCAGGATCGGCAAGGCGGTCCGGCTCAGTACGGACGCCGCGGTGCAGCGGCGGGTCGAGGGCCGCCTGCGATGCCGCAGTTCGAAGGTGGCGCGCATGGCCCACCGGATCGGCAGGGTCCATTCGCGGCTCCGCCATACTTATCCCCACGTCCGCATGCCCAGGCGGGAGGTGAAACGGCCATCCCGCGAAAAGCGGAGCGGGCGAGATGAGCCCGGGAAGCGCAATCGTGACGATTCGCGCCGGCGTGGAGAGCGGCGCTCCTGAACCGCGGAGCGGATAATCCGGACGAGACAGGATCGCGCGTTGCGGGTTTCTTTCCTGGCCCGTAATCGTCTGGGAACGCGCGCTGCATTTTCGTTCTGTCGCTCCGGAGCAATCGTATGTCGCTCAACCCCTATCTCTTCTTCGACGGCAACTGCCGCGAGGCCTTCGACTTCTACCGCTCGGTATTCGGCGGCGACTTTTCGGTGCTCCAGACCTTTGGAGACGGGCCGCCCGACATGGGCGTGCCAGAGGCGGAGAAGGACCGGATCATGCACGTCTCCCTGCCGATCGGACCGGCCGTCCTGATGGGCAGCGACAGCTGCTCGGCCTTCGGACCGCCGCCCGCGGCGGGTGACAACTTCGCCATCTCCCTGACCGGGGAGAGCCGCGAACATTGCGACCGGATCTTCGCCGCGCTGTCGGCGGGCGGCGCGGTCAGGATGCCGATGCAGGAGACCTTCTGGGGATCCTATTTCGGCAACTGGACCGACCGTTTCGGCATCGGCTGGATGATCAGCTTCGATCCGCCGAAAGACTAGCAGGCCAAGCGGTTTATCGCGCGCCGGCCAGCCGCACGATCGAAGCGGACCAGTCGAGCAGGTCCATGAGCCGGGCCACATAGTGGTCTCGGGCGCCGAATCCGGCGTCCGATTCGCCGGTCAGGTTGGCCTCCAGTACGTCCAGCAGGCGGTTCAGCCGCCGTTCGTGCAGGCCGAGCGACCGCTGCAGCGGATCGGCAACCACGCCGGAAAAGGCCGTCAGCATGGCGAGCGGCACGAGCATCCCGGCGAACACGCCGGCGTAGAGCAGCGGCGAGACCTTGACCGAGACCAGGCTGTAATACAGCCCGCCCAGCCAGGGCCCGGCAAAGAAACTCCCGACCGCAGCGGAATGGGCGATCGAACCGGCAACGACGCCGGAGAGCGCCGCCGCCCCCGGCGTGAACTTCTGGCCGGCGACGAAGCCCGCGCCGGCTGCGAACAGCGAGGCCGTGATATCCGCCGCCGCCGCGCGGCTGCCGAGATAGTCCTGCATCGCGGCATGGACCCGGTCGCGAAAAGCCCGGTCTTCGGCCCGGTCGCCGACGATCTTCAGCAGGCGGTCGAAATGCGCGGCGAGCCGCGGGTCGGACAGGGCTTCCTCGACCAGCCGGTCGCGGCCGGTGCGGCGGTCGCCCCCGTCGGACGTCTGGTCGAGCGGCAGTTCCAGGAAATCCGCGTGCAGGCGCCATTCCAGTTCGCGGGCGACCTGCGTCTTCCAGAACAGGTTGCGGCCGGTCAGCCGGGCCGCCGCACCGCGCGCACCCGCCACGCGCAATCCGGCGGCGCCGACGCCGCGCGCCGCGGTCGCGGCGCCGGCCACGACGTTGTAGGGCGCGCGCACGAGATCGAGGCCGAAGGCGTGGCGGTGCAGGTCCAGCGAGCCGCGCAGCGTGAAATTCCGGTCGACGAAGTCCGATATCCGTGCGCGCCGCCCGACGATGTAGCGGCGCACGGCATCGTCGAAGATCGCATCGACCGCCCGCCGGTCGAGCGGCGGCAATGCGATCTCCCCGCCGGGCGCGGACGGCGTGGACGATGGGGGCGGTCGGGTTGGTGCGTCCGGTTCGCTCATCCCCGATCATGTGGGGAGGGCGCACGCGGCGTCAAAGGGTGAGACGACAAAACCCGTTGAGTGTGGCCGGGCCGTCGCCGCGTCATTTCAACCGATCGGTCAGGCGTTGATAATACCAATGTTATAATATAACAAACTGACGATCTTTCGGCAGAGAATGTCCCCTGCACAGGCGCGGGCAGCGAATGCAGGCCGAGGCGCTTGCTGTCTTGCGCGGCCACAGCACATCGATGCCCGCTGAGGAACGACTATGACGGCGCGGTCTGTAACCCGGTTTCGCCTTCTTGCGGTCGGCGTCGGCCTGCGGCTGGCCGGATCGACGCTCGCGGCGGCCTTTCTTTGGGCCGGCTTTCTCTGGGCAACATCCACGCCGGGCGGGCCATGAACCACGCCCTGTCGTTCCGGAACCTGACCCTCGGCTACGACCGGCACCCGGCCGTATATCGGCTCGACGGCGAGATCGCCGCGGGCAGTCTGACCGCCATCGTCGGACCCAACGGGGCCGGTAAATCCACAGTGCTGAAGGGGGTGACCGGCACGCTCCGGCCGCTCGAAGGCCGGATCGCCTTTGGTGGGATCGCGCGGAGCGAGATTGCGTACCTGCCGCAACAATCGGACATCGACCGGTCTTTCCCGATTGCGGTCACCGACCTCGTGGCGATGGGCCTCTGGCGGGAGATCGGCGGCTTTGCCGGCTTGCGGGCCAGTCACCGCGCCCGCGTCGCCGATGCGATTTCCGCGGTCGGCCTCGAAGGGTTCGAGAAGCGGCCGATCGGGTCGCTGTCGGGCGGGCAGATACAGCGTGCGCTCTTTGCCCGCCTGTTGCTGCAGGACGCACGTCTCGTCCTGCTTGACGAGCCCTTTACGGCAATCGACGCGAGAACGGTGGCGGACCTGATCGGCGTGGTGCGGCGCTGGCACGGCGAAGGCCGCACGGTGCTCGCCGTCCTGCACGACGTCGACACGGTGCGGGCTCACTTCCCCCGTACGCTGATGCTGGCGCGCGAACTCGTTGCCCATGGACCCACGGCGCAGGTGCTGACGGCCGAAAACCAGTTCCGCGCACGCCAGATGTGCGAGGCCTGCACCGGGCCCCCGCACACCTGCGGGCGAAGCGCCGCATGATGTGGGAGCTCCTCGTCCAGCCCTTCGCCGATTTCGGCTTCATGCGGCGCGCACTGATGGGCGGCATTGCGATCTCGGTCGGCGCGACGCCGGCCGGGGTATTCCTGATGCTGCGCCGCATGAGCCTGACGGGCGACGCGATGGCCCATGCGATCCTGCCGGGTGCGGCCGTCGGCTTTCTCGTCGCGGGCCTCTCGCTCGGGGCGATGACGATCGGCGGGCTGATCGCAGGCATGACCGTGGCGCTGCTTGCGGGATTCGTGACCCGCGTCACGGCGCTGCGCGAGGACGCGAGTCTGGCGGCCTTTTACCTGATCTCTCTGGCGGTGGGCGTGCTGATCGTGTCCACCCGGGGCAGCAATGTCGACCTGATGCACGTGCTCTTCGGGACCGTGCTGGCGCTTGACGACGACGCGCTGGTCCTTCTGTGTTCCATCGCGAGCCTCTCGGTCCTGACGCTGGCCGTCCTGTTCCGGCCGCTCGTCCTCGAATGCGCGGACCCGCAGTTCCTGCGCTCGGTCAGCGGGCTCAGCGCCGTGACGCATTTCACGTTTCTCGCCCTTGTCGTGCTCAACCTCGTGGCCGGCTTTCACGCGCTCGGCACGCTGATGGCCGTCGGCATCATGATCCTTCCCGCCGCCGCCGCGCGATTCTGGGCAATCGGAATCGGCGCACTGATCGCCGTTGCCATCTCGGTTGCGATGCTCGCGAGCCTGGGCGGCCTGCTTCTCTCCTACCATTTCAGCCTGCCGTCAGGGCCGGCGATCATTCTCGTCGCCGGTCTCGGCTACGCGCTGTCGCTGGTCTTCGGACCGGTGGGCGGTCTCGCCGGGCGGGCCTTCCCGCGCCGCTATCTCGAAGCCTGAAAGGAGTTTCCATGCCCGCCCGCAGAGCGCTGCTGATATCCGCCGCCGCCGTCCTCGCCCTGGCGCTCGCCGCTCCCGCCGTCGCACAGACCGGCAAACCGATCCCGGTGGTCGCCACCTTTTCGATCCTCGGCGATATGGTGAAGCACATCGGCGGTAAGCACGTCGCCGTCACGACGCTCGTCGGCCCCGACGGGGACACGCATGTCTACCAGCCGACCCCTGCCGACGCGCGCGCCGTCAGCGAAGCGAAGATCCTTGTCGTCAACGGGCTGCAGTTCGAAGGCTGGCTGGACCGGCTGATCGACGCTTCGGACTTCCGCGGCGTCCGGGTGGTGGCGACAGACGGTATCGAGCCGCTCGCTGCCGAGCACGGCAGCGACCCGCACGCGCGCGACGGAGAAGCCGGCCACGACAAACACGCCGGGGGCGACGATCACGGACACCATGACCATGGCGCCTTCGACCCCCATGCGTGGCAGAGCGTCCGCAATGCGACGGTGTACGCGGCGAACATCGCCGCGGCGCTCGCCAGGGCCGATCCGGGGAATTCCGGCACATACCATCGGAATCGCGATGCCTACGTGAACCGGCTTGAGGCCCTCGACTCGGAAATCCACCGGATCGTTGCCAGGCTTCCCGCAGGCCGACGGACAGTCGTCACCTCCCACGACGCGTTCCGGTATTTCGGTCACAATTACGGGCTGACCTTCATCGCGCCTCAGGGGCTCAGCACCGAGTCGGAGGCGTCCGCAAAGGATGTCGCCCGCCTGGTCCGGCAGATCCGCGAACAGGGCATTCGTGCCATGTTCGTCGAAAACATAACCGATCCGCGCCTCCTGAAGCGAATCGCGGAGGAGACGGGCGCCAGTATCGGCGGCACGCTCTATCCTGGCGCGCTCTCCGGCCCCGACGGTCCGGCGCCGACCTATCTCGACATGATGCGGCACAACGCAACGACGATCGCGCAGGCGCTGGCTCCCTAAGGCTCGGCGCAGCCTTCGAAAGGCAGGAACGCAGGACTTCCAGGAACGAGAGGGACAGGTCGGTACACCGCGCATGAAGTCGTGTCCCGAACAGCGCTTTTCGCCAGCGCTTGCGAACTGAGTAGAGGCGGCTGAGTGCAACTGAACGGCTTCAAAGATTGAAGGAGCAGGAAACCATGAACCAGATCCCCGTTACCGTTCTGACCGGCTATCTCGGTGCCGGCAAGACAACGCTATTGAATCGCATCCTGACCGAAGAGCACGGCAAGAAATACGCCGTGGTTGTCAACGAGTTCGGAGAAATCGGCATCGACAACGATCTCGTGGTCAACGCCGACGAGGAAGTGTTCGAGATGAACAACGGTTGCATCTGCTGCACCGTACGCGGGGATCTGATCCGCATCCTTGGGGGGTTGATGAAACGGCAAGGCAGCTTCGATGGAATCC
>Ga0209754_1000110_pt1 | contig 131338 bp, 121 predicted proteins | sample MesohylBB_FD_187295 | JGI IMG/M metagenome (GOLD analysis project Ga0209754, IMG submission 187295) | Host-associated microbial community of the marine sponge Aplysina aerophoba from Gulf of Piran - sponge mesohyl, lysed by bead beating... | ecosystem: Host-associated > Porifera > Sponge >... | reverse complement strand
GGCTGTTCCCGAAGGGCGATGCCGCCAATCTTGGTGTTGGCCTGGCGCCGGCAGCGCGGCGGCAGCTCAAGCCGGTTCTCGAAACACTGCGCGAGCGCCTGATGGCCGAGGGCCGGATCGGCGGGGCAATCCTCGGGCATACCGGGGGCGCGATCCCGGTCGAGGGCATTGCCGGGCCGGTGGCGGCGCTGCCGGACGGGACGCCGGTCCTGCTCGCCGGAGACGCCGCCGGGTTGACCAACCCGGTGACTGGCGCGGGGATTCCCGCCGCGGTCATGTCAGGCGGGCTGGCCGGCGAGGCGGCCGGGCGCTGGATCGCAGGTGCGGCGGACGCGCTCGACTATTATGCCGAAGAGATCGAAGACCTGTTCGGCGCCTCGCTGCGCCGGGCCGTGCAGCGTCGGCGGGACCTGGAGCGGGCCTTTGCCGAATCGGTCCCGCAGCCGGCCGACCTGCGGCGCGGCTGGATCGCCTATCCCGAATACTGGGCGCCCGACCAGGCCGCACCGCCGAACGCGATGGGAGCGCTATGACCTGCCTCAAGCCCGAAGCGGCTGCGCCCGCCGACACCGGCCCGAACGGTGCCGATTTCAACCCGTTCGCAGTCATGCAGCCGCGCCGGCCGGACGCCATTCCGCGCGACTTCCGCAACGGCGGCCGGGTGAAGGCGGCCGACGTTGCGCCGGCCGGCGTCTATCTGCCCAACAACAACGTCCTGACCCCGGCCATGCGCTCGCCGGACTACGTCCAGATGTCGACCGCGGCGGCGATCACGCTCGGGATCATGCCGGGTATGCTCTACCGCTGCGCCTGCACCCGCTGCCTGAACCTGCTGCTGACCTATCCCGAGGGCTGCCGGGCCAACTGCGCCTATTGCGGCCTCGCGCGCCACCGGGAAGCCGAGCGCGACTATGCCGACCGCAATTTCATCCGGGTCGACTGGCCGGCCGTGCCGATGGCGGAAATCGTGGAGAAGGTGGCGGCGGACGGGGAGAACACGCCGTTCCACCGCATGTGTATCAGCATGATCACCCATCCGCGGTCCGACGACGACGCGGTGACGGTGCTGAAGCAATGGACCGACCGGATCGACCCGGCGACCGTGCCGGTCTCGATCCTTTCCAACCCGACGACGATGCAGCGATCAGACGTCAAGACGCTGAAGGACCTGGGCGCCGACATCTTCACCGTGGCGCTCGACGCCGCGACGCCGGAAATATTCGACCGCACGCGCGGCAAGGGCGTCGACAGCCCGCACAGCTGGCGGAAATACTGGGAAATCCTGATGGACGCCCGGGACATTTTCGGGCCGCAGAAATTCGGCGCCCATATCATCGTCGGCATGGGCGAGACCGAGGCCGACGTGCTGAGACTGGTCCAAGAGCTGGTCGATCTGGGCGGCCACAGCCACATGTTCTGCTTTTTCCCGGAAAAGGGCTCGCTGATGGACCATTTGCCGGCGACGCCGCGCGACCAGTGGCGGCGCGTCCAGCTGGCCCGCTACCTGATCGACTATTGCGATGTCCGGGTCGAGCGGATGGCGTTCGACGGGGAGGGCAGGGTGACGGATTTCGGCCTGCCGCAGGCCGAACTGGACGCGATTATCGATGCCGGGATCGCCTTCCGCACGTCCGGCTGCCCCGGCAAGTTCCAGAAAGATATTTCCGCCTGCGACCGGCCCTATGGCGATTCGCCGCCCAGCAACATCGCCAGCTACCCGTTCCAGCCCGCCGGCGCCGATATCCGCCGCATCCGGCATCAGCTGGATATGGAGAAGCCGGGCGAGTCCTACGAGCCGGGCGAGGAATACGACGATCCGGATGACGGGCCGGACGACGATGAGCCGCAAGGCCGGGCGGCGACGGCAGTAGGCGCGCCTTGACCGATTTGGCCGGCCGGCCCGAATTCCGCGTCATCGATACGGGCGTCCGCGACGGCTGCCTCCAGATCGCTTTCGATCAGGCTCTGGTGGAGTTGCGCAAGGCCGGCGACATCCCGGACACCGTCCGCTTCTTACGATTTCCGCCGACCGCCCTGGTTGGCCGGCACCAGGATCTGAGCCGGGAACTGAAGCTCGATCACTGCCGCAAGGCCGGCATCGGCATCGTCCGGCGCATCACCGGCGGCGGGGCGATCTATCTCGACGAGGGCCAGCTTGGCTGGGAACTCGTCTGCGACCGGCGGAAGATCGGCGTCGCGACGCTGGCGGACATGACCGCCCGGATCTGCAGGGCGGCGGCGGTCGGCCTGTCGACCCTCGGCATCGCCGCGGAATACCGCCCGCCAACGGATATCGTGGTGGACGGGCAGAAAATTTGCGGCACCGGCGGTTATTTCGACGACGACATCGTCATGTACCAGGGCACGACGCTGGTCGATCTCGACCTGCCGGCGATGATGGCGGCGATCAACGTGGCGGCGCCGAAGGAGGGCGCGCCGCCGCCGCCCAGGGTGACGACCCTGCGCGCCCTGCTGCCGGACGCCGACCTGTCGATGCCGCGCCTTCAGGCCGCGCTGGTCGCCGGCTTCGAGACCGGGCTGGGGATCGCCTGCACCGTGTCCGAACCGAGCGAGGCGGAAGAGGCGCTGGCGCAGCGAATCTGCGACGCAGAGATCGGCACGGCGGACTTCATCGCCGGGATCGACGATCCGGGCGCCGACGGCTCGGTGCGCCACGGCGAGAGCGGCCCGGTCAACGCCTGGCTGCGCGTCGAGGGCCGGCGCAACGACCGGGTGCGCGAGGTGCTGTTCACCGGCGATTTCGTCATGGTGCCGCCGCGCCTGGTCATGGACCTGGAGGGGTCGTTGCGCGGCGCGCCCTCCGGCGAGGTTGCGGACCGGGTATCGGCCTTCTTCGCCGAATCGCCGCCCCAGATCGCTACCGCACCGCCGGACGCCTTTGCCGGGGCCGTCGCCGCGGCCTTTGCCGGCGCATGAAGACGCTCACGGTCATTCAGCATACCTCGGCCGAATATCTCGGCCTGATGGAAGACCATTTCGAAGGCCGGCGCATCCGCTTTACCTACGTCCGCCCGTTTACCGAGGGCGTGGCTCCGCCCCAACCGGACGCGATCGCCGACGGCCTCGTCCTGCTCGGCGGCGGGCCGTGGGGATCGGCCGGGGAACGCGACCTGCCGACGCTCGAGGCCGAGATCGCCATCGCCCGCACCTGCCTGATGCTGGAGAAGCCACTCATTGGCATCGGCCTCGGCGCGCAGATCCTGGCGCTCGCAGCCGGCGGGGCTGCCGAATCCGCACCGTTGCGCTTTGCCGTCGATACTGCGCGGCGCTGCCTAGACGGGGCGCTCAACAGCTATCTACCCGAGTCCTGGCCCGTCGCCGTCTATGGCCGCGACCGGGCCGTGCCACCGGACTATGCGCAGATCCTCGCCCGACTCGGGGACGGCGAGCCGGCGCTCTGGCAGATCGGCGGCAACGCGTTCGGCTTCGCCGGCCATCCCGGCCTCAAGGTCGCGATGATCGAGGACCTGATCATGGAATTCGAGGAAGCGCCGGTCGATCCGGCGCCCGCCTTGCGCGACCTGCGGGCGGCCCAGCGCGCCATCGAGGACGCGCTGGTCCCGATCATGACCGGCCTCGTCCAGATGACCGGCCTGATGCAGCCGGGCGGGGCGTAACGAGCGCTGCACCGGCCGGCGGCCGGTCCTGTGATAGCCGTTGACCGACGCACGCCCGCCGGCCGTCATATCGACCGGACCGGCTCGGAGGGCCGCGGAGCGGAGATGCCTTTTGCGCCCTACTGCGATTTCGATGGCCGACCCCGTTAACCATCCCTCAATGCCGCCCCGGATGGAGCGAAGCGGAAATCCGGGGACCAGAGTCGCCGGGCACGGCCTCGTTACACGGCCCTGGGCCCCGGATTAAATCCGGGGCAGCATAGTTGGCTTTTGGGGCTTCGACAAACGAGCGGCATTAGCTTTTGCTCCGGTTTCTTACCGCCGTCGGAGGGAAATCCGCCACTTAAGTAGCGAAAGGTACAATCCCCACAGATTTTTCCGCTCTCCTTCGACAGGCTCAGGGCGGGCTCTTCGGTCGGTCGGAACGATGGGGGAGAGGGTGCTGGCGACCGGATCGACGGTTCGAAGCCAAACGGAAACGCACCGATTCCGTTCGATCCGCTGCGGGGATATGCCCGCCGCCGATGACATATTCAAAAGTTGCTATCTTTCGGGAGTTTCAATACCCTGCAAGGGTCAGCCAGTCAGCGAGCGGTGAGGGGGTACGTCGTGACGGACAAGCTGGTTATTGTGATGGCGAATACGGACCCGCGCAACGGCGAGGAGCTGGGCGCCCCGATCTTTCAGGCCACCGTCGCCGCGGCGATGGAATACGAGGTCGATGTCATCTGCACGGCCACATCGGGCCGCCTGATGAAGCACGGCGTCGCCGAAAAGCTCGTGGTCAAGGAAGGCTCGCCGAAATCGGTCTACGATTTCATCAAGGACGCCCATGAGGCGGGGGTGAAATTCTACTGTTGCTCGCCCAATCTCGACCTGTTCGACATGACTAAGGACGATCTGATTCCCGAATGCGAAGGCATCGTCGGCGGCGCCCACCTGATCGAGGAGATCATGGAGGACGACGTCAGGGTGCTGACCTACTGAAGAGGAAGGTTCCGGCAACGGATATGGACCACGGCGCCGCCACTCGCGTTCAGGAGCATATCGGCGATCCGCTGTCGGACTCGCCGCCGCTCGACCGCGACGATCTCGAAGAGATTTTCGGCGATATCCAGGCCGACCTGCGCTACGATCACGAGCTCAACGGCTGCCTGAACTGCGGCATCTGCACGGCGACCTGCCCGGCGGCCCACTACTACGATTTCAGCCCGCGCGAGATCGTCCAGCTGCTCTGGACCGAGAATCTCGAAGGCATCTACGACGCGATGCAGGAAAAGATCTGGGCCTGCGCCCAGTGCTACACCTGCGCCGCGCGCTGCCCGTTCGGCAACAGCCCCGGCGGGCTCGTCATGCTGATGCGCGAGGTTGCGATCAAGCACGGCATGGAGTCGGCGAAGAACGTGCTGCGGCCGTTCAGCCGGGTCATGCTCAAGCTGATCTCGACCGGCAACCAGCTGGCGCCGGACATGATCAACCCGGATCATTTCGCCGACTGGGGGCCGAATATCGCCAAGGTCGATGCCCCGCTCAAGCTGCTGCGCAAGGCGATCCCGATGCCGACGCTCAACACCACGGCGACGGCCTGGGAGGTCAATCTCAAGACCTCGGTTGAACTCTACACGATCTGGGAAATGACCGGCGTGCTCGACCAGCTCGAAGGCATCGACGAGAATCTGTTCGATGTCATCACCGACATCATGGATGAGAAGCGCGAAGACTGGGAAGACTTCCTGGACGAGCAGGAAGACGACGACGACTGAGCCGCCGCCGGCGGCTCACGCAGGAGATACGGACATGACGGCCACAACGAACGCGACGGGCGAAGGCGGCGAACGCTTCACCGGCCACGGCAGCGAATGGCGGGAGTCGAACCTGTCGGCGCAGGATGCGCGCACCGCGACGGCCTGGGTCGAGGCGAAAGTCGACAAGCGCTCCATGCTGACGAACAAGGACCGCGTCGAGGACGTGCGCGATGTCATGTGGCAGCTCGAGAAGGACGGCGAAATCGCCGTCCACCGGATCGACGACGGCCACCAACCGGTCGAGGTCAAGACGCTCTACGGCTGGACCAAGCGGATTCCGACGACCCGGCTGTGGCACCACAAATCCTGCGGCCAGTGCGGCAACATTCCGGGCTATCCGGCCTCGCTGCTCTGGCTGATGAACGAGCTCGGCATCGAGTATCTCGACGAGACCGACCAGACTTCCTGCACAGCCTGGAACTATCACGGCTCGGGCATCGGCAACCTGGAGAGCCTGGCTGCCGTCTTCCTGCGCAATTTCCACCAGGCCTTCGTCAGCGCCCGGGCCCAGGGCCTGCCCGACGCCTACTATTATCCGCTGGTCCATTGCGGCACGTCGTTCGGCAACTACAAGGAGGTGCGCCACTACCTGCTGCACTCGGCCGAGCTGCGCGACCGGGTGAAGAAGATCCTCGCCAAGCTCGACCGGCTGGTCGACGGCAAGCTGCTGATCCCGGAAGAGATCGTGCACTATTCGGAATGGGTGCATGTCATGCGCGACCGGATCGCGGCGCGCCAGACCGTCGACGCGAGCGCTATCCGCGCGACCATCCACCCGGCCTGCCACGTCTACAAGATGGTGCCGGAAGACGCGATCTACGACGACGATATCCTCGAAGGGAACCGGGTCGCCGTCTCGACCGGCGTGATCGACGCGCTGGGCGCCCAGGTGATCGACTATTCGACCTGGTACGACTGCTGCGGCTTCGGTTTCCGCCACATCATCTCGGAGCGCGAGTTCACCCGCTCCTTCGCCATCGACCGCAAGATCAAGGTCGCGGTGGAAGAGGCGCAGGCGGATGTGATGATCGGCCACGATACCGGCTGCATCACGACGCTGGACAAGAACCAGTGGATCGGCAAGGCGGCCGGCAAGGACTACGACCTGCCGATTCTGGCTGACTGCCAGTTCGCGGCGCTGGTCTGTGGCGCCCATCCGTTCAAGATCGTCCAGTCGCACTGGCACGCCTCGTCGACCGAAACGCTGATGGAGAAGCTGGGCATCGACTGGCGCGCCGGGAAGGCGGAGTTCGAGGGCTATCTCAAGCAGGTGGAGGCCGGGCACCAGGAGAATCTCTACGATCCGCGCCTGATGATCACGTCGGGGCCAGGCTTCAAGCGAATCGAGAACCGCACATGACCGAGCCGGTCCTCGTCGTCGGCGGCGGCCCGGCCGGGCTCGCTGCAGCCGAGGCGCTGTCCGGCGTCGGCCGGAATGCCGTTCTGGTGGAAAAGGAGGACCGGCTCGGCGGCGCGCCGATCCTCTCCGGCTATGCCAAGCTCGTGCCGACCGGGGAATGGGCGAAGGACGCCATCGGCGGCATGGTCGCGCGGGTCGAAGGCGACAGCGCCATCGACGTGCGGACCGGCTGCACCGTCAACGAATTCGGCGGCGAACCCGGCGCATTCTCGGCGACCCTTTCGGACGGCGCGACGGTCGAGGCCTCGGCCGCCATCCTGTGCACCGGCTTCACCCATTTCGATTCGGTCAACAAGCCCGAATGGGGCTTCGGCACCTTCCCCGATGTCGTGACCACGACCCAGGTCGAGCAGATGATCTCGTCGGAGCGGGGCGTGCGCTGCCCGTCCGACGGCCGCACGCCCAAGCGGGTAGCGATCCTGCTGTGCGTCGGCTCGCGCGACCGCCAGATCGGCCGCGAATGGTGCTCCAAGATCTGCTGCACCGTCAGCGCCAACATCGCGATGGAAATCCGCGAGGAACTGCCGGATTGCCATGTCTACATCTACTACATGGATATCCGCACCTTCGGCCTGTACGAGACGACCTACTACTGGCGCAGCCAGGAGGAGTTCAAGGTCAAGTATATCAAGGCCCGGATCGCCGAAGTGACCTCCGACGGCGAGCGCCTGATCGTCAAGGGCGAGGATACGCTGGTCAAACGGCCGATCACCATTCCCTTCGACCTGGTCGTCCACGCCATCGGCATGGACCCGAATGTCGATAACCTGCTGCTTTCCAGCATCTTCGATATCGAGCTGGAGCCGCACGGCAATATCGCGCGCCAGTCGGCCTATGGCGGCATGGGGCGGACCAGCCGGCCCGGCGTGTACGTCGCCGGCGCGGCGACCGGGCCGGAAACCATCGACGACTCCATCGCCCAGGCCAATGCCGCGGCCATCGCCGCGCTGTCCGCCGCCTACAGCCAGGCCGGCGAAGCGGCCTGAGCGGATGATCGCGCAGGCCTTGCGGCGAATGGCGGGACGGGACGAGCCGGTCCTCGAACGGCCGGAGCTGCACCTGTCCGGCCCGCGCCTGCGCCAGGCGCTGGAAAGCCTGATTGCGGGCAGCGAGGAGCAGGGCGGCGTCGAGCGCTATGTCGAGGCCTTGAAGCTGAAGACCGCCTCGTTCCAGGACGCTTTCGCCGGCGGCGCGGCCGGCCTGCAGCCGGCGGCCTTCAAGGAACTCTGCTCGCTGATGCCCTCGGTGCGCCGCCGCATCGCGCCTTATCTGGACCGGCGGGGCTTCGCCGCTGTCTGCACGGCGATCGGGGCGCTGCTGGAGGGCAGGGCCGACACGACGACGGCCGATGCCCGGCTCGACGCCTTCGAGAGCGCCTTCCCGCGCGACCGCGACCATCGCTGGGTCCGCGACCTCGCGGCCGAGCTGCTGCACAATATCGATCCGGAGCGCTATCCGCCGATGCAGCGCTGGGTCTGGGACGCCAAAACCAACACCGGCGCGCTGCGCGAAATCTGGTGGGCCGATAATGTCGACCACATCATGATCGACGTGCCGGACAATTACGGCGCGTTTCTTATGCTGCGCGAGGAACTATCGCAGTTTTTGACGGAAAACGGCGTGTTCCGCGATATCCTGCAATATGTCGATCTGGTGACCGCGCATGTCTATGCCGGCTATATCGGCGAGCAGGGCGGGCAGTATCTGCGCACCGATTTCGCGACCCCGGAAGACCCGATGCTGCATACCCGCCGGATGCTGGGCCTGGACGGCGTCGGCGCCAAAGGCCGGTCCAGGGTCAAGCCGATCGACGGCGACGCGCAGGTCGTCGGCGATCCCCTGCTGCTGAACTAGGCGCGCCCATGCCGATCCACGAACAGTCCCTGATCCGGCCGGAGAATATCAAGACCCACGACAAGCTGGAGATCGACGGCATCGACGTGTCGGGCCACTGGTCGACTTTCATCGAATCCCGGGTCGTCACCGACTACAACGAGGCGATGGAAGACGAGATCGCGGCGCTGCCCGGCGGCGAATTCATCCATCGCTGCTGGCAGTGCGGCTCCTGCACCAATTCCTGCACGGTCAACGCCGTCAACCCGGACTTCAACCCGCGCTACTGGATCTACCTGATCCGCACGGGCATGGAATCGGAGCTTCTGCGCGACAAGGACATCATCTGGCAGTGCATCTCGTGTAACAAATGCACCTATGCCTGCCCGCGCGATGTCGAGCCGGAAGGCGTGATGAAGGCGACAGCGCACTGGCTGGAGAAAAAAGGCCATACGCCGAAATCGCCCTCGATCATCTTCGACGAGATATTTGCCGAGCAGGTGATCGCGCGCGGCAAGATCGAGGAATCGTCCATCATCCGGCAGTTCCTCAAGCGCACAGGGCAGCCGCTGATGCAGGACTGGCTGGTCGCGATGGCGCGCGGCCTGCTGATGAAGCTTCCGGTCGGCCTGATGCGGCGCATGGGCCTCGCCGTCCTGTTCCGGCCGCGCACGTCCGGTTGGTCGAAGGCGCGGGCGGCGCTCGAGGAGTATGTCGAGGAATGCGAACGCGAACAGCGCCGGGCGCTCGGCCTCGGCGACGGGAAACCGGAATGAGCGAAGACCGCAAATACGACCGCGTCGCCTACTATCCCGGCTGCGCGCTGGAAGGCACGGGCCACGCCTATAACCGCTCGACCAAGGCGGTCGGCAAGGCGCTCGGGCTGAAGCTGGACGAAGTGAAGAACTGGAACTGCTGCGGGGCGATGGAGGTCAAGAATATCGACCCAAAAATCCAGACCTACCTGTCGTCCCGGGTCATGTCGATCGCCGCCAACGAGATGGGCCACGACGTGGTCATGGCGCCGTGCAACGGCTGCTATCACAATCTCAAGAAGGCCGAATACGACCTGGAGCACGACGGCGGATCGCAGGAAGTCGTCGACCGGCTGTCCACCAAGGCCGGCCACGAGACCTACAAGGCCGGCCAGGTCGAGACCATCCATGCGCTGGACTGGATCAAGGACGGGATCGGCGAAGACGGTCTGAAGGCCAAGATTAAAAACAGCCTGCAAGGCGTTAAGATCGCGAATTATTACGGCTGCATGTACACACGCCCACGCCACATCTTCCCGGAGAAGGACAAGGGCTCCGGCTCGGATTCGACTTCGGAGCCGCATTTCATGGACGACCTGCTGGCGGCGGCCGGCGCGGAGAATGTCGATTTTCCGCTCAAGACCGCCTGCTGCGGCGGCGCCCACACGCTCTCGGACAGCGACATCTCGACCAAGCTGGTGCTGAACATCCTCGAAGCGGCCGAGGCCGGCGGCGCCGACGTGATCGCCACCGAGTGCCCGACCTGCCATACCGGGCTGGAAATGCACCAGATCCGCGCCGAGAAGCGGCTGGGCCGCAAGACGAGCGTGAAAATCCTTTATTTCACCCAATTGCTCGGCATCGCCCTGGGCCTGAGCGCCAGAAAGGTCGGCGTGCACGAGAATGTTTCCGATTCGCGTGGCTTCCTGAAGGAGAAAGGCCTGGCATGATGCCGTTTGCCGATATCGAGGCGGCGCTCGACGGTTTCGATTTCGCCGCATCCGATCCGGCCAGCCGGCTGCTCGGGCTGGCCGAGGCGGTGCTGGAGAACTGGGTCGAGGCGCGCGACGAGGCCCCGACATCGGACGAACGCGAAGGCTTCCGCCTGCTCGCCCTGCACCGTCAGGGCGCGCGCGGCGAGCCCAGCTTCAACGCGTGCCGCGAGACCTGCCGCGAGATCGCCTGGCACGCCAATCTGCTGCGCCTGGAGCCGGACCATGACGAGACGGTGGCCCGCGCCACCATGATGGTCATGCTGGTCCGCCATCTGCTGCTGTTCGTGTCGGGCAAAATGCAGGTTGCAGCGCTCGGCGAGTTTTGCTGTTCATCGCGCACGCTGCGCGCGCTCGATAGGGACGGGGCTGAAATGTCCGACCACCAGAGGATTGCCTGATCCATGCCGACAGTCCGCGGATGCCCTCTGCCCGACGACCTGCTCTATGACGTGCCGAACCACATCTGGTTCACCGAGAACGGCGACGGCACCGTGCGCCTCGGCATGACCAGCGTGGCGACGGCGATGGCCGGAAACCTGGTCGCCTTCACGCCGAAGAAGGTCGGCCGGTCGGTGAAGCCGGGGAAATCCTGCGCCACGCTCGAATCCGGCAAGTGGGTCGGCCCGGCCAAGTCGGCAGCCGGCGGCGAGGTGATCGAGGTGAATACGGCGCTGGAAGAAGATCCGAGCCTTGCCAACCAGGATCCCTACGCCGCCTGGATGGTCGTGCTGAGGCCCGACGACTGGGACAGCGTGAAGCCGACCCTGACGCCGGGAACAGAGGTTGCCGGGCTCTACGAAGCGAAAATGGACGAGGACGGCTTCGCGGGCTGCGAGTGAGACCCGTCAATCCCGTTTGCATCCCGACGATAGATATCGCGACTTACCGACGGCCCGGTTCGGACCGGTCCCTCTTCACCCGATACCCTTCCCCTGTCACCCCGGACGGAACGCAGCGGCGGTCCGGGGAACCGGAGCCACGGGCGCGAGCCGCGATTCAGGGCTGACCCCAAGGACGCAGGGGAGGTTTCAGACGGAAATTATGTGGAAATTTTATCGCTGACTATGCAGTGCCGGTTATCCCGCCGGCGGCGCGGACCGGCCGGTGGAAACGAGCGACCGCCGCACGATCGTTGCCGCCCCGAAACACCAACGGCGCCGCCCCGGATTCAATCCGGGGCCCAGAGACTGCCCTAAGCTTGTCGAAGGGACCACAGGGCAAGGCTCCTTCGACAAGTTCAGGGCAGGCGCGCCGGCGACCCTGGGCACCGGATTTCCGATTTGCTCCATCCGCGGCGGCACCGAGGGGTGGATAACGGAGTCCGCTATTGGGACAGCGGCCGGACGCAGCCGCATAGTCGCAGTTATATTCCCCAACTATTTGGAATAGGGCCCGGATTGCGCGTAAATTCGATCGTGCCGCCGGAAACCAGACAGATGGCCCGATCGTCTGGCTTGGCCGTCGATCGCTCGGCAAGAAGCTGGCGTTACCCCGTCCTCCCCTCATGCCCCGAAGCCGGACACGGGTTCAGCGGCTCAGACCTCGGTCTCCGGCGGCTTGGCCGGCCCGCCGAGTATCAGGATGTTTTCGCCTTCCAGGATGTCCACCTTGTAGCCGTCTACCCGAAACACAGGGCGCCGCTTGCCGATGATGAACCGGACCTCGCCGCCCGGCTCGATCGTCATGCCGCACGCGCCGTAGTTCCCATTCTCGACGATCAGTGTCACCGGCTGATCGGTCTCGTTGGTCCACAGCACGTTCATGCCGCGACGCAAAACGACCTTGCCGGTGAAGAACTGCCGAAGCCCCCTCAGCATGACCGCGCGCTACCTCTTGGTGATCCCCGAACCGCCAACCCCTTTAGCGCGACCGGCGGTTCGGGTCCAGTGGCCGGGTGGAGAGGCAGCCGGCCAGGATATCGAGCCGGTTGCGGTCGAAACCGCGCCACAGGTCGAGCAGGGCCGGGTCGCCGTCCTCGCCGGCACCGTACCAGGCGCGCAGGAAGGGATCGAGCCAGGGCCGCAATTCGCCGGTGCGCAGGTCGCCCGGCGTCCAGCCGGACAACTCCGCCTCCTTCATGAATTCTGCCTCGTCCGCTGCATCGGCCGCCAGATCGAGCAGCCGGTTCAACCGCTGCAGGTCCTCGCGCAGCAGGGCGGCGCGGAAATAGCTCGGCTCGCCTCCCAGTTCGGCCTTCGCGGCGTCGATCACGGTTTGTCGGCTCATGGCGGTAAGTCCGGGTCAACAAAATCCGGTGTCGAAAAGCGGCGCGCCTCCTCGAAATCGAAGCTGCTCCACGCTCCGCCAGAGGCAAGATCGGAAGCCGTTTCGGCGTATTTGCGATAGCCGACGGCTTCCTCGCTCAATTTTCCTTGCAATTCTGCCATCCAATGGCGGATTTGCAAGGAAGAGGAACCGCCATGCCCGAATCCCTTCCCGCCCATGCTTCGGTCGTCGTCATAGGGGGCGGCGTCATGGGCTGTTCGACGCTCTACCATCTGGCGAAAATGGGCGTGGCTGACGCCATTTTGCTGGAGCGCAACCGGCTGACCTCCGGCACGACCTGGCATTCCGCCGCCCAGGTGCGCGCGCTGCGCCATTCGCGCAACCTCACCAAGATGATCCAGTACTCCGTCGCGCTCTACTCCCGACTCGAAGCCGAAACCGGGCAGGGCGTCGGCTGGATCGGCGAGGGCTCGCTCTCAATCGCGACGACGCCGGACCGTCTGACCCATATCCGGCGCCAGGCGGCGCTGGCCCGGGCCTACGGCATCGAGGCCCACGAAATCGGAGGCGCCGAGGCGAAGGAGCGCTGGCCGCTGATGAATGCGGACGACGTGCTCGGTGCCGTCTGGTCGCCGGAGGACGGCCGGGTCAGCCCGTCGGACGTCTGCGCCGCCCTCGGCAAGGCTGCCCGCGGCCTCGGTGCGCGGTTCTTCGAAAATTCCGGCGTGACCGGGATTCTGACCGAGAACGGCCGGGTTCGCGGCGTCGAGACCGGGCAGGGCACCGTCATGTGCGACGCAGTCGCGCTGTGCGCCGGCCTGTGGTCACGCGAGGTCGGCGCGATGGCCGGCGCGCGGGTGCCGTTGCTCGCCTGCGAGCATTTCTACCTGCTGACCCGACCGGTCGACGGCATCGCCGGCAACCTGCCGACCCTGTCGGACCATGACCGCCATCTCTACATCCGCGACGACAGCGGCGGCTTGCTGGTCGGCTGTTTCGAGCCCATGGGCAAGCCGATCGCGCCGGGCGCGTTGGACGAGACCTTCGAATTCCGCCTGCTGCCCGAGGATTGGGACCATTTCGAGCCGATGATGGAAAACGCGCTGCACCGGCTGCCGGCGCTGGAAACCGCCGAAGTGCGGATGCTGCTCAACGGCCCGGAGAGCTTTACGCCGGACGGCATGTTCATGCTCGGCGAGACCGCGGAGACCCGCGGCCTGTTCCTCGGCTGCGGCATGAATTCGGTCGGCATCGCCTGCGGCGGCGGCGCGGGCATGAACCTCGCCCACGCCATCGTCCACGGCCATACCGCCTACGACCTGTCGGAGGCCGGGGCCAACCGCTTCGCGCCGCAGTTCGACAGCGTCGTGCATCTGATGGCCCGGGCCCCGGAGGTGCTCGGCCGGCATTACGAAATCGCCTATCCGGGCCTCCAGCCAGCGACGGCGCGCGACCTCCGGCGCCTGCCGCTCGACGCCGAGCATCGGGCGGCGGGCGCGCAGACGGGCCAGGTCTACGGTTGGGAACGCCCGCTCTGGTTCGGGAAGCCGAACAAACCGAATCTGACCTTCGGCCGGCCCAACTGGTTCGAAACCGTAAAGAACGAGGTCATGGCCGCGCACCGGGCGGCGGCGGTCTTCGACGGCTCGCCCTTCGGCAAGATCGAGATAACCGGGCCGGACGCCGAGGCCTTCCTGCAGCAGGTCTGCGCCAACGACATGGACCGCCCGCCCGGCCGCGCGATCTACACGCCGGTCCTCAACGCACGCGGCACCTACGAATCCGACATCACCGCCCAGCGCCTCGCCGTCGACCGCTACCGCCTGTTCACCGGCGCCGCGGCGATCCGCAGGGACATGGCCTGGCTGCGGCGCCACGCCGGCCCGTTCGACGTGGCACTGGCCGACGTGACCGAGCGCTACGCCGTGCTCGCCCTGATGGGCCCGGACGCCGCCCGGATCGCAGCGGAACTCGGTGCAGACGCGCTGAATGCCCTCGGCTTTTTCCGGATCGGCACCGCGCAGATCGCCGGGTGCCCGGTGCGCGCCGCGCGCCTGTCCTATGTCGGCGAGGCCGGCTGGGAACTGGCCTGCCGCGCGGAGCACGCGCCTACGGTCTACGCGGCGCTGACCGGGGCGGGCGCGGTTCCGGCCGGCCTGCACGCCCAGACGTCGATGCGGATCGAGAAGGGCTTCGCCGCGATGGGCCACGAGCTCGACGGCGACCTGACGCCGGTCGAGGCCGGCATGGAACGCTTCTGCTCGCGGAAGAAGACGTTTATCGGCAGCGAGGCAATCGCCGAGCGCCGCAAGACCGGCCGGCGCACGCTGGCGACCTTCGTGTTCGACGATGCCGACGCCGTCCCGCTCGGCCACGAACCGGTCTACAGCGAGGGCGAAATCGTCGGCCGCACGACCTCGGCGGCCTTCGGCTTCCGGATCGGCCGGCCGGTCGCCCTCGGCCATGTCGAAGCGCAGGAAATCGACGGCCGGCGCGTCGCAATCGACATCGCCGGCACCCGCCACCCCGCCCGGATGCAGACAGCCCCCGCCTTCGATCCGGCGGGCGAACGGATGCGGGTTCGAGGCGGGTAGGGTCTCTGCGCCGTCGGCGCTCGACAGCCCCGGCGCCGGGTGGCAAGGTCGCGCCGCATTCCAAAGAACGGGAACACCATCGTGCGCATCGGCGTTTTCGACCATCTGGACCGGGGCGCCGGCGCGCTGCCGGACTTCTACGAGGACCGGCTGCGGCTGCTCGAGTTGTACGACCGGGCCGGCCTTTTCAGCTACCACCTAGCCGAGCATCACGGCACGCCGCTCGGCATGGCGCCGTCGCCCAGCGTGTTCCTTTCCGCGGTCGCCCAGCGCACAAAGCGGCTGCGCTTCGGGCCGACGGTCTATTGCCTGCCGCTCTATCCGCCGCTGCGCCTGATCGAGGAAATCTGCATGCTCGACCGGATGAGCGGCGGCCGGCTCGATCTCGGCGTCGGGCGCGGCATCTCGCCGATCGAGGTCGCCTTTTTCGATCTCGATCCGGCCGAGACGCCGGCGATGTACCGGGAGGCGCTCGATTTTATCCTGCAGGGGCTGGCCGACGCCTCGGCGGGCCGCGATTTCAGCTTCGAGGGCGACCACTACAGGGCCGCGGACGTGCCGATGGTGCTGAGTCCGGCGCAACAGCCCCATCCGCCGCTCTGGTACGGCCTGAGCCGGCCGGAGTCCGTGGCCTGGCCCGCCGCCAACCGGGTCAACGTCATCAGCAACCAGCCGCCGCCGGGCACGCGGGCGATCACCGACGCCTACCGCGCGGCCTGGCGCGAGGCAGGCCGGGCCGAGGCGGACCTGCCCGCGCTGGGTATCAGCTTCCACCTCGTTATCGCGGAGACCGAGCGAGAGGCCCTTGAGACGGCGCGGCGCGGCTACCGGGTCTGGCGCGAGAGCTTCTACCTGCTGTGGGAGCGCGCCGGCACCAGGCCGATCGGCATTTCCTTCCCGGACGAGTTCGACGCGCTGATGGAGACCGGCGTCGCCATCGCCGGGACCCCGGCGCAGGCGCACGCGAAGATGGCGGCGCTGGCGTCCGACGCCGGCGTCAACTATTTGGTCTGCCGCGTGGCCTTCGGCGACCTGTGCTACGAAGAAGCGGCCCGCACGGTCGACCTGCTGACGCGGGAAGTGCTGCCGGCGCTGAAGCAGGCGGCGTGACGGGGCGGAAGAAGCGAAGCGGATCGTAAGGCTGAATTGTGCGCGCGCCGATATGACTCCGACCGTGCCTGCGCAAATGGCGGCCGTTCAGCTCGTCGGCCATGGCGGGCTCGAGAAGCTGCACTATCGCACCGATGTTCCCACGCCGGTGCCGCAAGCCGGCGAAGTACTCATCGATGTCGCGGCCGCCGGCGTCAACAACACCGACATCAACACGCGGATCGGGTGGTATTCGAAGGCTGTCGGCGGCGCGACGGGCGAGGGCGGCGCGGACGGCTTCGACGGGATCGACGCCGCCGATGCCGGCTGGTCCGGCGTTGCGCTGGAATTCCCGCGCGTCCAGGGCGCCGATTGCTGCGGCCGGATCGTCGGTGTTGGCGACGGGGTGGACCGGCGCCGGATCGGCGAACGCGTCATCGTTCGCAGCATGATGCGCAGCCCGGCCGGCGATCGCCCGTTCGAGTGCTGGACGTTCGGGTCGGAATGCGACGGCGCGTTTGCCCAATATGCAACCGCGCCGGCCCGCGAGACCCACAAGGTCGATTGCGACTGGACCGACGCGGAACTGGCGTCGATCCCGTGCGCCTGGTCGACGGCGGAGAACCTGCTGCACCGGGCCTCGGTCGGGGCGGAGCGCGTGCTGGTGACCGGGGCCTCGGGCGGCGTCGGCTCGGCCGCGGTCCAGCTGGCGAAACGGCGCGGCGCCCATGTCGTCGCGATTGCAAGCGCCCACAAGGCCGATGCGCTGCGGGCGATCGGCGCGGACGAGGTTGTCGACCGGCGCGCGGACCTCGTCGCTACAGTCGGGCAGGATAGCATCGACGCGGTCGTCGATCTGGTCGCCGGTCCGTCCTGGCCGGGGCTGCTCGACGTGCTGCGCCGAGGTGGACGCTATGGCACGGCCGGGGCGATCGCCGGCCCGCTGGTCGAACTCGACGTACGGACGCTCTACCTCAAGGATCTGACGCTGATCGGCTGCACCTTCCAGGAGGACGAGGTGTTCGAGAACCTGGTTTCCTACATCGAGCGCGGCGAAATCCGCCCGCTGGTCGCGAAGACATTCGCCCTGCGCGATATCCGCCGGGCGCAGGAGGAATTCCTCGCCAAGGGCTTTACCGGCAAGCTCGTCCTTATCCCGCCCGGCCGAACGACCTAGATATCGTCCGAAGCTGGCGCCGGCCGGTCCGCAACGGCGCCGGCCCGGACAACCAGGGAGGCGCACGGATGAAGCAGGGTTGGGTCAGGGCCGCCGGCGTCGAGGCGCTCCGGGACAAGGGCCGCTCGGTGTTCCGCCTCGACGGCCGGCAGATCGCCCTGTTCGATACCGAGAAGGGCATCTTCGCCTGCAACAACCGCTGCCCGCACGAGGGCTATCCGCTGCGCGAGGGCACGCTCGACGGCAACTGCCTGCTGACCTGTAACTGGCACAACTGGAAGTTCGACCTCGAAACCGGCGAGAACCAGCGCGAGGGAGACCGGCTGCGCATATATCCGGTCGAGCTCCGCGATGGCGAGGTCTGGATCGAGATCGTCGACCCGCCCGTAGACGAGCGGCTGGCGAAATCGCTGGAGGATCTGAAACAGGGGTTCGACCGCCACGGCTACGAACGGCTGGCGCGCGAGATCGCCCGGATCGCGCGGCTCGGCGTCGATCCCACGATCGCCGTCAGGGAGGCGATCCGCTGGTCGCACGACCGGATGGAGTTCGGCTGGACCCACGCCTATGCCGGCGCGGCGGACTGGCTGGTGCTGCATGACCGGCAGGCCGGCGAACCGGAGAACCGGCTCATCTGCCTGCTGGAAGCGATAGGCCACATGGCCGAGGACACCCTGCGCGAGCCGCGCTATCCCTTTGCCGAAGGCATCGAGGACTGGGACGAGGACGCCTTCTGCCGGGCCGTCGAGGACGAGGACGAGGCCCGCGCCATCCGCCTGACCCGCGGCGCGCTGGCGACGGGCGACGCTTGGGGCGCCATGGAGCGCGGCCTAGCCCGGGCCGCGCTCGCCCACTATGCCGATTTCGGCCACGCTGCGATCTATGTGACCAAGGCCGGGGCGCTGATCCGCCGGCTGGGCGGGGAGATCGCCGGGCCGGTGCTGCTATCGCTGGTACGCGGGCTGGTGTCGGCCTTCCGCGAGGACCTGATCCCCGAGTTCCGGGGATATGGCGCGGCTCTGGCGAGTTACGGATCGAAACTCAACGGGTCGGCGCCCGACGCCGCGGACTATGCCGGGCTGAACGCCAACAAGGCGGTCGCCTTCACCGCCGAACACGGCGCCGCCCCCGCGCCCGACCTGTTCCGCAGCCTGCTCGCGGCCAACGCCCTCAACATGGTGCGCTTCGACCTCAGGCACCTGGATGACCTGGACCAGCCCTACGGCGGCAATTTCGGCTGGCTCGACCTGACGCACGGCCTGACCTTTGCCGAAGCGGTGCTCGGCCTCTGTTCGAAATATCCGGAACTGTGGCCGGCCGGGCTGCTGCAGATGGCCTGCTTCGCCGGCCGCAACATCGGCCGCCAGGACGATACCGTGGACCCGGACGATTGGACGGTCGCCGACCCGGACGCCTTCTTCGACGGGGTCGAGCGGACGTTGCTCGACCACGGCCATGACCGCTACATCGTTTCCGTCCATCTGCTGAAGACGACGATGGCGGTGCGCAACCTTCTGGCCTCACAGGAGGCAGGCCGGGCGGGCGACCTGGCGCTCGCCGCACTCAACCGCCTGCTGCATTCGCCGCTGCGCCGCAAAATGGTCCGCCGCACGGCCCGCCAGGCCATCCGCTTCGTCGAGATCGACATTTAGGCGTGTCCGTATCTATCGGAATCGGGGGTGCAACAGTGGCTGCCCCTTCGACAGGCTCAGGGCAGGCCCTTCGATACGCCGCTTCGCGGCTACTCAGGGTGAGGGGATTTTTCGAGCAATGAGCAACAATTCAAAGCACCTCATCCCGAGTAGCCCCGAATTTTATCCGGGGCGTATTGAGGGACGCCACGCCGCCATGGTTCTGTTGAAAACGGACAGTCTCTTGCAGCGTGTATCCTGCGCCGGGCGGTGATTTCAGCTTCGAGGGCGGGAACTACCGGACCGCCGATATGCCGATAATCCCGGAACCGGCCCGGCAGCCCCATCCCCCGCTCTGGTACGGTCTCGGGTGGCCGGACTCTGCGGCCTGGGCAGTCTGCTTGCCGACTTGGTGTCAGCCGGCGTGCGTACGGAAGCTACAGCGCGCAGAACGTGTTCCGGTCCCGACCCATACACAACAAAATGATGGACGGCGCACGTTAAGTCGCCACTCCTTTCGCATGGGCTGAATCAATCCGGCAAATTATGATAAACCAAGATCCAAGCGTCAGCATGAAAGCGTCCCAGCGTGGCAGCCAATTGGCCCGTTTCTGCGGGATACTTTGTTTGGTAGGATTGATGTTGTATAGCGGTTCGATATTTTTCCGGGAGACGAATAGCTGGCGGTGACGCTTCTTTCTGCGATCAAACGAAAGTACTTCAGGCAGTACCGGTAGACTTGAATGACCTGACCGATTTTCCGAGGCCACCTTAGACGTCATTCACGAAGATCTCTGTGGCTCTGCGTGAAACATTGGCATCGACCACCATGCTCTTAATCTGCAACAACAGGCTCGACAGTCTCTTTATCGTTTCGGATGGACATCAGCACGGCGATCAGCACAACGGAGCCGCCAAGAATCGTCGCCCTATTCGGAACCTCGGTGAACACGATGAACGCCAGAACCGGTGCGAGCGGGGTTTCAAGTGCGCTCAATAGGGCCGTCTGTCCCGAAGGCACACGCTTTGCGCCTTCCGCCAGTGTGACCGAGGCAACCGCAAACAGCAATCCGAACGCGGCCAGGATGAAAATCTCAAACGGTTCGGTACGAAACGGTGCTCCCAACGCGAATGACGGGGGCAGCAAAATCAGCGATTGCAAGACAGACGGCCCAGCGCCGGGTGTGTCAGGGAATTTGCGATAAATGACCATTATGGTGGCCATGGCCGCGGTCATGACAAGCGCAAGGGCATCGCCTTGAATGCTGATCTGTCCGACGGAGCCTGAGACGATGATGCCCACACCCAGAATCGCGCAGAATGAACCGGCCAGCGTTCTGATCGTGATGCGTTCGCCAATGAGGCGCCAGGCAAGCACCGCAGCGATCAGTGGGGCAATGGCGTAAATCAGGGAGACGTTGGCGATGGAAGTCAGTTTGAATGCGGGAATGAAAGCTGCCGTGCCGATCGCGCCGACAATGCCTACAGCCCAGCCACTGTATCCCATGCAAAAGAAATTGCTCCGAAATGTGCCCTGGCTGATGGTCCAGCCAGTGGTAAGAGCGGCCGCAAAAAGACCGCGCCAGAATATTACTGCCCACGCTCCGGCCACGACGCCCTTGGTGAAAACACCGGCGGTGCTGTAGGTAACGGCGGCGGCGACAAGCAGCATGATTCCAATGGCGTACTCGGATCGCGCTTTCGTGTTCATCGGGAGATCCTCAACCGATTGTCGGTCCCATTTCACCATAGATTTTCTGACCTATGGATACTCCTTGCGCGTGCAGCCGGTTTCGGATTTTCTGTTAATTTCTAAACCAAAATATGGAACACAAAGATGATCGACAAACGAAAAGAATTGGAATAACACATTATATTTTCTGAGGTGTAGCAAATGACCCGCCCGCTTCCACCACTGAACGCATTGCGTGCCTTTGAAGCGGCCGCTCGCCATCTGAGCTTCAAATTGGCGGCAAAAGAGTTGAACGTGACGCCTGCGGCCGTGAGCCACCAGGTGAAAGCGCTCGAAGACCTGCTCGGCGTGCCTCTGTTTCACCGACTGACCCGCGCGCTCCGGTTGACCGAAGCGGGTCAGGTGGCCTTGCCTGCGCTGACCGAAGGTTTCGACAAGCTGGCGGAGGGTGCGAAGCGGCTCCGCGCCTATAGCGATAGCGGGATTCTGACGATCAGTGTCAGCCCATCGTTCGGATCAATGTGGCTTGTTCCCAGGCTCGACCGGTTTCGCAGCAGACACCCCGATATCGAGATCAGGATCGACGGCACCGACCGCCTGGTGGATGTCACCGGCGGCGAAGTGGACGTGGCGTTGCGCTACGGGCCTGGCAACTACAAAGGGGTGCAGGTCGATTTTCTGTTTAACCAGTTCAACACACCGGTGTGCAGTCCAGCTCTACTGGAAGGGGATAATGCTCTGTTGCGCCCCGAAGATCTTCGTCACCACACTCTCCTGCATGTCGAATGGAAAGACGCCGACGCCAGCTGGCGCATGTGGCTTATGGCGGCGGGCCTGCATGATATTGAGCCGACCCGAGGCCCACATTTCACGCAAGAAAGCATGGCCGTACAAGCCGCACTCGATGGTCAGGGCGTTGCCTTGATCGGGGACAGGTTGGTGGCGGATCATCTTGCCGCCGGGCGGCTTGTCTGTCCGTTTCATCAGGACCTCAAAACACCACTGAAATTCTCCTATTACCTGCTGAGCGCCAGAAATGGCACGACAAAAAAAGTTGCTGCATTCCGCGATTGGCTGCTGGAAGAAGTGCAGGAGCATTGGACCGGCTGAGGTGGCCTCGGTACGTCGGACAACCGCCTGCTGCACTCGCCGCAGCCTCGCAAGATGGTCCGCCGCACAGCCCGCCAGGCCATCCGCTTCGTCGAGATCGACATTAAGCGGCGGGTATTCGACGGCAGGGGCGCGATTTCAGCTACGAGGACGGCGTACTAGAGGAACGCCGTTATGGCCGGCATCCCCGCTCAGACGCAGACAAAGATGGCAGCGCTGACCACCGGCCCCGGTATCAACTGCCTAGTCTGCCGCATGGACTTCGGTGACCTGAGCTACGAAGAATCGGCCTGGACGGGCGACCTGCTGACGCGGGAGATTCCGCCGGCGTCGAAAGAGGCTACTTGATTGTTAGTCTCGCGACTATGATTGCTCCGCCGAAAAGGATAACAATATCAGTTTGGTGATCTGACGAGGGTGTCTGGCGCGTCATATTTGTTTCATGTTTCAACAAATGGAAAAGAACGATGAGGAAAACAATTATTGGCCTTCTGGAAATTGGAACATGGATTTGGCTTTTTTCTCAAATTGCTATTGGTGCGATTTTGGGCGGTTATTATTTTTCTACACAACCATATTTTTTCGATCAAAGTGGCGCAATTTTCGGTGCTATAGCTGGTCTGGTGGTCGGCATTGTCACAACCGGTCTCATATTCTTGCTCATAGATATTCGGTTAATTCTGATTGACATCAAAGTGTCGTTAGAGCCAAAGAAATCCCAAGCAACAAACGTGCCGAGAAGCGCACCAAGATTCAACTCATGATGCTTGGGTGAATTTTTTGCACAGGCCGTAGGAGCACAATTGCACTTGGCGTACGCCGATGCCAAGGAGATCAGCGGCTCGAAAATAAAATGAAAACCGAATGAACCGTGCGGCAAGCATGGGCGGAGATACCAGCAGACGGCATGGGGTCGCTTGCTGTGTGTCTTCAGATCTCTGGACAGCGGCGCCGTTCGATTGAAGGGTGCGAATGCCTTGGAAAATTCAGCTCCTTAGTGCAACAACGACCCAACAACCGACGAAATACCAAGAAGTAACCGTAAGCAAAAATGCAACCCAATTTGAAATCAAATTGGCAGTTTTTTGCTCAAGAGTAACCTCACTCACTGCATTTATTGCTAAAAAATTACTACCGGGCTTTTTAGGATTACCTTCAATCATGCCATCATCTTTCAAATGGCAGTATCGCAAATAGTACCAATAAAATTGGACTGCGATTACAGCTGTAACTACTACCATCACTCCCCGGACACCGTTGCCAAGTTTCACGCTAAACACGTCCAGGTCACTAGGATCAGCGCCGGAAAATCCGGCCAGTACAAGCAAGCCTGCGAGCGCGATGATGTTCCGGCGGCTGGTTTTTACTCCGTCCGGCTCTACAATAGTATGTGAGTCTTGATGCTCGGTTGGGCATTTTCGTGTCAGTCCCAACCCTAGGAACAAGAGCTTGTGTACTGAGCCAATCGATTCCATATCGTTACCGTTCTCGGGCTTCCCTATACGAACCGCCCATCGGCCATTTTGCTGCAGCATTCCGTGAAATTGTCACTATGGCACTGATCATAAATTCTCAAAATTACTGTTTTTTTGGTACGCCCAACAGGATTCGAACCTGTGACCTACTGATTAAAAGTCAGTTGCTCTACCAACTGAGCTATGGGCGCCCAAGGCGGCGGCGGAACGGTTCGCGGGGCCGCCGGCCGGCTGCGGCGCGGGGCTTCGTAAATGGCATGCTTCGGCCCGGCATCGGCGGAGCGGAACATAAGAACCGGCCGTTGGGGCGTCAAGCGAAGCCGGCGCCGACGCGGCGGCGAGCTGGCTGTGGCCGGGTCGAATCGATTCGGCCCGCAAGGGCGCACGGCATCTCGCCAAATTTACCGAATCATGTCACCCCGGCCGACCGGAGGGAGAGCCGGGGACCAGTGGGGACCCGTGGGTTCGGGGACCGTGGCTCTGGGCCCCGGATCGTCGCTGCGCTTCGTCCGGGGCGGCAATGGGTGAGCAGTGCGTGGAGAAGCGCGCGCCGCCGGACACCATCGCCGCTTGACTCTGTCCCGGCGGCAGGCCACGAGATTCCCGCCCGTTGACCGACCCCCGGAGCCTCCATGACCGGCTATATCGACCTGCCCGATTACGCGACCGCGGCTGCCGAAGGTGTGCGGCTGCCGGCGCCGGAATTCTACAATTTCGGCTTCGACCTGATCGACCGCCGGGCCGCCGAACGGGACAAGACGGCCTTCGTCTATGCCGACGCCAACACCGGCGAACAGGCGACCTGGACGTTCTCCGATCTTTCCGCTTCGTCCAACCGCTTCGCCAACATGCTGCGCGGCATTGGCGCGGCCAAGGGCGATTTCGCCTTCATGATGATCCCGCGCATCCCGGCCTGGTACGAGGCCATGATCGGTTGCATCAAGCTCGGTGTGATCGCCATGCCGGGCACCAACCTGCTCCAGCCCAAGGATATCGAATACCGCATCAACAGGGCGCGGGCGCGCCTCGCCATCATCACCGCGGACCATATCGCGAAGATCGAGGCGGTGCGCGACAAGTGCCCGACCCTGGAGCGGGTGATCGTGATCGGCGCGCCGCACGGCGACCTGCCTTGCGATTGGACTCATTGCGAGTCCGCCTGCGCGGCGGCGAGCGACCGGCTGGACCGCAGCGCGGTCGAGCCGACCCGCAACGACGAGATGATGCTGGCCTATTTCACCTCCGGCACCACGGCGTTCCCGAAGCTGGTGCCGCGGGACCACAGCTACGCCATCGCCCACACCCTGACCGCGCGCTACTGGCACGATTTGCGTGAGGACGACCTGCACTGGACGATGAGCGACACTGGCTGGGCCAAGGCCGCCTGGGGCAAGCTGTTCGGCCAGTGGCAGCTCGGCACGGCGGTGATGCTCTATAATCCCGGCCCGGGTTTCGACGCCGACGCCCATCTGCGCCTGTTCGCCGAGCACGGCATCACGACGGTGTGCGCGCCGCCGACCGTGTTCCGCGCCTTCATCCAGATGGACCTGTCAGCCTACGACCTGTCGTCGATCCGCCACTCGATCAGCGCCGGCGAGCCGCTCAATCCCGAGGCGGTGCGCGCCTGGAAGGACGCCACCGGCACCGTCCCCCACGACGGCTACGGCCAGACCGAGACCGTCAACCTGGTCGCCAACTTCCCCGGCGTCGAGGTCCGGCCCGGCTCCATGGGCAAGCCGGTGCCGGGCATGGAGGTCGACATCGTCGACGATAGCGGCAACCGCCTGCCGGACGACGAGGTCGGCCATATCGCGGTGCGGACCGACGGCGACGCCTGGCCGCCCGGCCTGTTCCACGGCTATTACGAGGACGATGCGGCCAACGCCAAATGCTTCCGCCACGGCTGGTACTACACCGGCGATACGGCGACCCGGGATGCCGACGGCTATATCTGGTTCGTCGGCCGGGCCGACGACCTGATCTCCTCGGCCGGCTACCGGATCAGCCCGTTCGAGGTCGAAAGCGCCCTGATCGAGCACGAATCGGTCGTCGAATCCGCGGTCGTCGGCAAGAAGGACGAATTGCGCGGCGAGATCGTCAAGGCTTTCGTCGTGCTGGCCGAGGGCTTCGAGCCCGGCGAGGCGATGGCCGAAACCCTGCAGAATTTCGTCAAGGCGACGACCGCGCCCTACAAATATCCGCGCGAGATCGCTTTCGTCCCGGAACTGCCGAAGACCATCTCCGGCAAGATCCGCCGCGTCGAACTGCGCGACCGCGCGAACGCGGAGTAGGGGGCGGTGAGCGCCGGCGGCTATCGGCTGGAGGAGCAGATCGGCTTCCTGCTGCGACGGGCGCATCAGCGGGCGACTGCGATCTTCTCGGCGCGCTTCGCCGGGCACGGCCTGACGCCGACCCAGTTCGCCGCGCTCGCCAAGATCGCCGACGAGGACGAGGTCTCGCAGAACCGGCTCGGCCGGTTGACCGCGATGGACCCGGCGACGATGAAAGGGGTGATCGGCCGCCTCTCCGAACGCGGCCTGATCGCGGGACGGGCGGACCAGGAAGACCGGCGGCGCACCCAGTGGCGGCTGACCGAGGCCGGCGCGGCATTGCTGGCGGCGGCGCAGAAGGACGGCTTCGGCGTCACGGCGGAAACGCTGGACCCGCTGTCGCCGCGCGAACGGGCGACATTGTTGCGGCTGCTTGAGAAAATCATTTGATACTTGCACGGCGGCGGCAGGTTGGATATGATCGGAAAAATTGTTCGTATACAAACAAGTTTGACCTTATATTCGGGCTGACGGAAACGGTCGGGTAGGAACGGGGATGTCGGTGTATCTACGCCCGGACAATCTCGAAGAAGCGCTGGACGCCCTGCAGCGCCGGCCGCTGACCGTGCTGGCCGGCGGCACTGACTTTTACCCCGCCCGGGTCGGTCGGCCGCTCGACGACGATCTGCTCGACCTGACAGGCATTGCCGACCTGCGCGGCATCGCCGATGAGGGCGACCGTTGGCGCATCGGCGCGCTCGCCACCTGGACGGACTTGATCCGGGCCGATCTGCCGGCCTGTTTCGACGGCCTCAAGGACGCGGCGCGCGAGGTCGGCGGGGTCCAGATCCAGAATGCCGGGACGATCGCCGGCAATTTGTGCAACGCCTCGCCGGCGGCCGACGGCGCGCCGAACCTGGCGGCGCTGGAGGCCGAGGTCGAGTTGTCCGCCGCCGACAGCGTGCGGCGCCTGCCCGTGACGGAGTTCCTAACCGGCAACCGGACCACGGCGCTGGACGCGCGGGAGATCGTCACCGCCGTGCTGGTGCCGAAACTGCCCGACGCGGCGGCCAGCGCCTTCCTCAAGCTCGGCGCGCGGCGATATCTCGTCATTTCCATCGTCATGATCGGCATCGTCCTGGTGCCGGATGGCGATGCCGTCGGCGACGCACGGATCGCGGTCGGCGCCTGTTCCCCGGTGGCCCGGCGGCTGCCGGCGCTGGAGGCCGCGCTCAAAGGCAAGTCGCTGGACGCTGCGTTGGGCGAGGCAGTTTCTGCCGAACCGGTCGAAACGGTGCTTTCACCGATCGACGACGTGCGCGGCTCGGCCGGATACCGGCTCGACGCCACGGCCACGATGCTGCGCCGCGGCCTGTCGAACCTGGGCCGGCGGATGGGAGAGGCGGCATGAACATCGCCGCGGCCGCGACGACACTGACGGTCAACGGCGCGGAAACCGCGCTGCGCAGCCCTTCGGCGACCCGGCTGGCCGACGCCCTGCGCTGCGAACTCGGGCTGACCGGCACCAAGGTCGGCTGCGACGCCGGCGATTGCGGCGCCTGCACCGTGCTGCTCGACGGCGAGCAGATCTGCGCCTGCATGGTCCCGGTCGCCCAGGCCGCCGGGCGGAACGTGACCACGGTCGAGGGACTGGCGCGGGACGGCGCGCTCTCGGACCTCCAGGCTACCTTCCTGCGCCACGGCGCAGCCCAGTGCGGCATCTGCACGCCGGGCATGCTGATGGCGGCGCGCGACCTGCTCGACCGCAACCCGTCGCCGACCGAAGAGGAAACGACCGATGCGCTCGGCGGCGTGCTGTGCCGCTGCACCGGCTATCGCAAGATCGTCGAGGCCGTGCTCGACGTTGCCGGCGACCGGACCTGCGCCGCATCCGACACTGCGGCCGGGACCGGCGCCGCTGTCGGCGCCCGGGTCGCCCGGCTCGACGGCGTGCCCAAGGTCACGGGCGGCGACGTGTTCGGCGCGGATTTCGCGCCACCGGATGCGCTGACGTTGCGGGTCGTCCGTTCGCCGATCGCACGCGGCCGGTTCGAGACCGGCGACCTGGAGGCCTTCCGGGCGGTGCGGCCCGGCATCGCCGCCGTGCTGACCGCCGCCGACATCCCGGGCAGCAACGCCTTCGGCGTCTATCCGGTGGGCAAGGACCAGCCGGTGCTGGCGGACCGGATCGTGCGCTACAGGGGCGAAGCCGTGCTCGCGGTTGTGGGCAACGCCGGCGCGGTCGCGGCGCTGCGCGACGAAGACCTGCCGGTTTCCTGGCACGAGGAAGCGCCGGTTACCGGCATAGCCGGTGCGTCTGCCGACGGCGCCGCTATCGTGCAGGCCGGGCGGGACGGCAACGTCCTGGCGCGCGGCCGGGTCGTCAAGGGCGATATCGAACGGGGCTTCGCCGACGCAGATTTCGTCGCCGAAGGTGCATGGCGGACTAGTTTCGTCGAACATGCCTATATCGAGCCGGAGGCCGGCTGGGCGCGCCGCATTGGCGACCGCCTCGAAATCCACGTCTCCACGCAGTCGCCCTATATGGACCGGGACGAGACCGCCATGATCCTCGGCATCGGCGAGGAGCAGGTGCGGATCATCCCGACAGCCTGCGGCGGCGGCTTCGGCGGCAAGCTGGATCTTTCCGTCCAGCCGCTGATCGCACTCGCCGCCTGGACGCTGGGCGTGCCCGTGCGCTGTACCTATACGCGGCCCGAAAGCATGGCATCGTCGACCAAGCGCCATCCGGCAGACATCCGGGCGCGCGCCGGCTGCACCGCGGACGGCAGGCTGACCGCCTACGAATTTCACGGCGACTTCGACAGCGGCGCCTACGCCTCCTGGGGCCCGACGGTCGCCGACCGGGTGCCGGTCCACGCGACGGGGCCCTATGTCATTCCGCATGTGAAAAACACGAGCTGCGCCTGGCTGACCAACGCGCCGCCGTCGGGCGCGTTCCGCGGCTTCGGCGTGCCGCAATCGGCGATCGCCAACGAGGCCCTGCTCGACGATCTCGGCGGGCAGTGCGGCATCGATCCGCTCGCCTTCCGGCTCAGGAACGCGATCCGCAGGGGCGACGAAACCTCCTCCGGCCAGGTTCTGGAGCACAGCGCCGGCCTCGCCGACTGTTTCGAGGCGCTGCAGGCGGACTGGGACCGGGAGCGCGCGGAAGCGGCGCGGATCAACCGGGCCGGCGGTCCGCTGCGCCGGGGCGTCGGCGTTGCCGGCATGTGGTACGGCTGCGGCAACACCTCGATGTCCAACCCGTCGACCATGAAGCTCGGCATCTCGGCCGACGGCCAGGTCACGCTTTACAACGGCGCGATGGACATGGGGCAGGGGCCGAACACGATCATGCCCCAGATCGCCGCCGACGCGCTCGGCGTGCCGGTCGAGCGGATCGCCAACGTCGCCGGCGACACCGACCGGACCGCCGACGCCGGCAAATCTTCAGCCTCGCGCCAGACTTTCGTCTCCGGTCGCGCGACCCAGATTGCAGGCGAGGAATTGCGGGCGAAAATCCTGCGCCTGGCCAATGTCGGCCCGGCGGCGGCACTGGAGATCGGCGACGGGCGGATTGTGCTGCGCGACGGCGACGCCGAACGGACCCTCGATCTGCGGGCGATGACGCAGGACGCCGAAGGCGACGTGCTTGCCGCCGACGGCACTTTCGATCCGCCGACGAAGCCGCTCGACGCGGACGGACAGGGCGTGCCCTACGCGACCTACGGCTTCGGCGCCCATCTCGCGGTCGTCGACATCGACATCGAACTGGGGACGATCAAGGTCCGGCGCATCGTGGCGGCCCACGATGTCGGTCGCGCCGTCAACCCGACCCTGCTGGAAGGGCAGATCCACGGCGGCGTCGCCCAGGGCCTCGGCCTTGCGCTGATGGAGGAATACATCCCGGGCCGGACGGAAAACCTCCACGACTACCTGATTCCGACCTTCGGCGACATTCCGCCGATCGATACGATCCTGATCGAAGATCCGGAGCCGCTCGGCCCCTACGGCGCCAAGGGAATCGGCGAACAGGCGCTGATCCCGACGGCGCCGGCGATCTTCAACGCGGTCCACCATGCGACCGGCGTCCGGCTGCGCCGCGCGCCGGCGACGCCGCACCGGGTCCGCGAAGCCCTTCTCGCCGCGCAGGAGGCCGGCCATGCCTGACGGAACGACAGCTGCCGCAAAGGACAAGCCGGGCATCGTGACCTGCGACGCCTGCCCGGTGCTGTGCCGGATTCGGGAAGGGCGCACCGGCGCCTGCGACCGCTACGGCAATATCGACGGCGTCCTGACCCGGATGGACCCGTTTGTCGTCACCCAGCGCGCCGGCAGGGACGGCGATCTCGTGCCCTTCCAGGGCCAGGACTGGGACGGTTCGCTGATTCCGAACGCCGAGACCTTCGTCACCGGCATCGGCTCCGGCACGACCTATCCGGACTACAAGCCCGCGCCCTTCATCGTCGCCAGCGAGCACGAGGGCGTCGACATGGTGACGGTCGTCTCCGAAGGCATCTTCAGCTATTGCGGCCTCAAGGTGAAGATCGACACCGACCGCTATATCGGGCCGGAGACCGCGGCGGTGCGCGTCGAAGGCGAGCAGGTCGGCCATGTCACCACGGCGGAATACGGCTCGCAGATGCTTTCGCTCGGCGGCGTCCGCCATCTGACCGGCGGCTCGAAGAAGGAAGGCGTCGTCACCTGCGATACGATGCTGCACCTGTCGAACGGCGACTCCATCGATTTCACCATCGACGGCGGCGAGCAGCTCACGCTGCAGGCCGGGGAGGCGCCGGTCATCGGCGGCCGGCACGAGGAGCGGATGCGGGTCGGCTGCGGCTCTGCGACCATCGGCATCTTCGCCCAGCAATGGTTCGGCCATGCCGACGAAGTGATCGTCGTCGACGACCATATCACCGGCGTCCTGACCGAGCACCAGGCCGGGCGTTTTCTCGACATGAAACCGGCCGGAATCCGGGTGCGCGGCCGCAAATCCACGCCTGGGCGCTATTTTCAGGTCGCCGAGCCGGGCAGCGGCTGGGGCGGTACCGACGTGACCGACCCGCTCTCGATCATCGACACGATCAATCCCAAGATTGCCTGGCCGGGACAGCGGTTGCTCATGGTCAGCACGACCGGCGAGGACGCCGAATATTTCATTCTCGACGACGAGCTGAACCCACAAAAGTCGCCGATGCCGCCGGAACTCTCGGTCGTCGTCGACCGGATCGGCGAGAATTGCGAACCGGCGCTCGCCACGGTCGCTTTCATGGCCGGGGCCGGCGGATCGCTGCGCGCGGGCGTGACCGAGAACCCGGTGCGTCTCACCCGCTCGGTGCGCAGTGCGCTGACCCGCGTGACCGCCGGCGGCGCGCCGGTCTATGTCTGGCCCGGCGGCGGCATCACGATCATGGTCGACGTCACGACCATGCCGGAGAACAGTTTCGGCTACGTGCCGACGCCAGCCATCGTGGCGCCGATCGAATTCACCCTGCGGCTCGACGACTACGCCGCGCTTGGCGGTCACATGGATGCCGTGCGCCGGGTCGGCGATATTGTCGATGCCGACCGGCTGCGGGTCGAAAAGTGGCACGAGCGGGCGCCCTGGCCCGGCGCGCCGTTGCACGGCGTGGCGGCGGACGGATGAGCACGATGCTACCCGCGGCGAAACGAAAAGCCATGCCGGGCCCGGTCGGCGCAATCCTGCCCGACGGTCGGCGCCGGCATTTCCAGCACGGCCCGATCGACCTTGTGCTCGCAGCCTTCGGCCCGGCTGCCGAGGTGGCGGCGTTTTACGAACAGGCCTGGGCGCGCTTTCGCACCGTGCTTGGCGAACTGGTCGGCGAACTGGCAGCGCTGCGCATGGATGTTTCCGATGTGCCGGCCGTTCGGGGCAGTACGGCGCGGCGCATGGCGGCGGCCTGCGCGCCGCATCGCGACGGATTCGTCACCCCGATGGCAGCGGTCGCCGGCGCGGTGGCGGACGAAGTGCTGGCGGCGGGGACGGCCGGGCGCAGGCTCGACCGCGCCTATGTCAACAATGGCGGCGACATCGCACTCCATCTGGCGCCGGACGCGCGGTTCCGCACCGGCATGGTCGCGCTGGCCGGAGTTCCGGAAGCCGCCGGCGTAGCCGGGATCGGCAGCGCGGACGGGATCGGCGGCATCGCCACGAGCGGCTGGCGCGGCCGTAGCCTGTCTTTTGGGATCGCCGATTCGGTCACCGTCCTGGCGGCGAGTGCCGCCGAAGCCGATGTCGCGGCAACGCTGATCGCCAATGCCGTCAGTGTCGACAGCCCGGCCGTCACCCGTTGCCCGGCGCGCGACCTGGACCCGGACAGCGACCTGGGCGACCGGCCGGTTACCGTCGATGTCGGTGCTCTCGGGGCAGCCGAAATCAAAGCGGCGCTGGCCGCCGGGCGGGCGGCGGCGCAGTCGATGGCCGTGCGCGGCCTGATTGCCGCGGCTTCGCTCTTCCTGTGCGGAAGCACTGCGGTTGTGGCGAAGAAGCCCGCTGAGATTTCCCGGAACACCGGCGATCCGGCACAAATTCCCGAAAGCAGGGCGGAAGCGGCATGAGCGAATTCGTGCGCAACAGCTGGTATCCGATCGCCTGGCTGGACGAGTTGGACGACGGTCCGGTCGGCCGGCGGTTGCTCGGCGAGCCGGTCATGGTGTTCCGCACCGGCGAAGGCTCGGTCGCGGCGCTGGAAGACCGCTGCGCCCACAAGTTCCTGCCCCTGTCGAAAGGCCGGGTGCGGGGCGACTGCATTGAGTGCGGCTATCACGGCCTGCAATACGACGCGACCGGCGCCTGCCGCAAAATCCCGGGCCAGAAGCTCATTCCAGGCAATATCCGCGTGCGCGCCTATCCGGTCGCCGAACGGCTCGGCCTGGTCTGGGTCTGGACCGGCGAGCCGGAACAGGCCGACGAGGAGTTGTTGTTCGACCTGCCGCCCTACCGGAATCCGGGCTGGGGCGTCAATCACGGCCCCTACACCCATGTCGCCGCGCACTATCAGCAGCTGACCGACAATCTGCTCGATCCGGCCCATGTCAGCTTCGTGCATCCGTCCTCGCTCGGCAGCGCCGAGATGGAGGATATCCCGGTCGAGACGAAGCAGGTCGGCGGCATCGTCGAAGTCAACCGCTGGACGCTGGACCGGCCACCCGTTCCGATCTTCGAGCAATTTATGAAGATCAACGGCAATGTCGATCGCTGGCAATATTATTTCTTCTATCCGCCGGCGATCAATGTGGTCGATTTCGGGATCGGTCCGGTCGGCATGGGCCATTCGGACACGGACCGGGAAAGGGGCACGCGCATCTTCTCGTGCCATTATCTGGCGCCGGAGACCGAGAGCAGCACCCACTATTTCTGGATGCAGGTGCGCAACTTCGAGCCGGAAGACAGTTCGGTCTCCGAGCGCATGACCGAACAGTTCGTCATGGCGTTCGAGGAAGACCGGGAAATTCTCGAAGCGGTGCAGCGTTCGCAGGACGAAGCCGGGGTCAAGCCAACGGTCCGTCTGGCGATCGACAACGGCCCGAACCGGAGCCGGCGTATCGTCGACAAGATGCTCCGCACCGAACAGGCCGCCGCCGCTGCGGCGGCGGAGTAACGCGTTTTAGATTGCGCTCCGGAGCGATCGCCGGCCGAACGGCCGGCAACGGTTCCGGGACGCTCAACCAGGGAGGAAGCCCTTATGATAGTGAAACACGTTCTGACGGCAGGCGTCGCCCTTGGCGTCCTTTCCGGCGGCCTGGCGACTGGCTTGCCGGCGCTGGCGGCCGGCGAAATCAAGATCGGCGACATCAACAGCTACACGCGGCTGCCGGCGCATACGATTCCGTACCGGCGCGGGGCCACGCTGGCGATCGAGGAAATCAACAAGGCCGGCGGCGTGCTCGGCAAGAAGCTGGTGTTCGTCTCGCGCGACGACCAAGGCAAGCCGGGCGAGGCCGTCAAGGTCGCCGAGCAACTGCGCTCGCGTGATAAGGTGGCGTTGGTTTCGGGCTCGCTATTCTCGCATATCGGCCTGGCGCTGGCCTCCTGGGCCAAGCAGCGCAAGACGCTCTATCTCGCTGCCGAACCGCTGGCCGATGCGCTCGTCTGGGCCAAGGGCAACAACTACACCTTCCGCCTGCGCCCCTCGACCTACATGCAGGCGGCGATGCTGGCGGCCGAAGCGGCCAAGAACAAGAATGCCAAGCGCTGGGCGACGATCGCGCCGAACTATGCCTACGGCAAGGACGCGGTCGCGGCCTTCAAGAGGATCCTGACCAAGCTCCGCCCCGACGTCACCTTCGTCGGCTCGCAATGGCCGGGCCTGTTCAAGATCGACGCCGGCGCAGAGGTGCAGGCGCTCGCAGCCTTGAAGCCGGACGGCATCTACAATGTCACCTTCGGCGGCGACCTGGCGAAGTTCGTCCGCGAGGGCAGGACACGCGGCCTGTTCAAGGGCAAGCTGATGGTCGGACTGCTGACCGGCGAGCCGGAATATATCGACCCGCTGAAGGGCGAGGCCCCGGTCGGCTGGCTGGTCACCGGCTATCCCTGGCAGGATATCAAGACGGCGGCGCACAAGAAGTTCCTGGCCGCCTATCAGGCGCGCTGGAAGGACTATCCGCGCATCGGTTCGATCGTCGGCTACAACACCATGCTGGCGATCGCCGCCATGCTGAAGAAGGCCGGCTCGACCGACACCGACAAGATGGTCGCCGCCATGAAAGGCCTGAGCTTCGATGCCCCGACCGGTCCGATCACCTTCCGCGCCGTGGATCACCAATCGACCATGGGCGCCTATGTCGGCTGGACGGTGCTCAAGGACGGCAAGGGCACCATGGAACGTTGGCAGTATCTCGACGGCGCGGACTATCTGCCGTCGGTCGAGGAAACGAAGAAGCTGCGCAAGCAGTAGCCGGTTCCGCCGCGAAACCGGCAGCCTTTCGGCGAAGGGCTGCCGGCTGCCGGTTTCCGATCGCCGGCGCCCGGACCGTTCGAGCCGGGCGCCGGCGGCATCCTCCTTCCGCTGAGCGCCGGGTGCCGCGATGGGTGATTTCGTCGTCACGCTGCTGACGGGCCTTTCCAGTGCGGCCGCCCTGTTCCTGGTGGCGTCGGGCCTGTCGATTATTTTCGGCGTCACGCGGATCGTGAATTTCGCCCACGGCTCCTTCTATATGCTCGGCGCGTATGTCGGCGTCACGACCGTCCAGACCATCGGCGGGGGCGCGGTCGGCTTCTGGGTTGCGATCCTGCTGGCCGCCGCGCTCGTCGGCCTGATCGGGGTGGCGATGGAAGTTCTGCTGCTGCGCCGCATCTACCGGGCGCCCGAGTTGTTCCAGCTTATCGCCACCTTCGGCGTCATCCTGGTCATTCAAGACGTCACCCTGTGGATCTGGGGCTCGGAGGACCTGGTCGGCCCGCGTGCGCCCGGATTTACCGGCGCGGTCACCATCCTGGGCCAGCGGCTGCCGGAATACGATCTCGTGCTGATCGCGGTCTCGCCGCTGGTGCTGGCCGGCCTGTGGCTGCTGTTCAACCGCACGCGCTGGGGCACGCTGGTGCGCGCCGCGACCCTCGACCGCCAGATGGTCTCGGCCCTCGGCGTCAACCAGCGCTGGCTGTTCACCGGCGTGCTGTTCCTCGGCTCGGCACTCGCCGGGCTGGGCGGGGCAATCCAGCTGCCCAAGGGCGGTGCCGACCTGCTGATGGATTTCAATATCATCGCCGCGGCGTTCGTCGTCGTGGTGGTCGGCGGCATGGGGAGCATCGGCGGCGCCTTTCTGGCCGCGATCCTGATCGGCCTGCTGCAGACCTTCGGCATCCAGATTTTCCCCAACAGCACGCTGATCTTGATGTTCCTGGTCATGGCCGTGGTACTGATCTTCCGGCCCTGGGGCCTGCTCGGCAGACCGGAAATTCCCGGCCACGGTGTCGTCGAGGCGCCAGAAGCGCCGCTGCGCCCGGCGGGCAGGGCGCTGCGCACCATGGGCGCACTGGTGCTCGCCTTCCTGCTGCTGCTCCCGGTCGCCCATCTGATCGCGCCGTCCGTCGTCGGCGATTTCTCGCTGGTGCTGACCATCGAGATCCTGATTTTCGTGCTGTTCGCCGTCGCCCTGCATTTCATCATGGGGCCGGGCGGTATGGTTTCGTTCGGCCATGCCGCTTTTTTCGGCGGCGGCGCCTATGGCGCGGCCTTGCTGGTGAAGTTCGCCGATGCGCCGATGGAGATCGCCTTCTGGGCCGCGCCCGCCGGCGCGGCCCTGCTCGCCATCCTGTTCGGCTGGTTTTGCGTCCGCCTGACAGGCGTCTATTTCGCCATGCTGACGCTCGCCTTCGCCCAGATCGCCTGGTCGATCGTGTTCCAGTGGGGCGAGGTTACCGGCGGCGACGACGGCATTCTCGGCACCTGGCCTTCGGACTGGGCGAGCAGCCGTGTCGCCTACTACTACCTCACCGTCGGCTTTACGGTCGCCGGCATCCTGGCGATGCGCCGGATGCTGTTCGCACCTTTCGGCTACACCCTGCGCGCCGGCCGCGATTCGCCGTTGCGCGCCGCCGCGATCGGCATCGACCTCAAGCGGCACCAGTGGATCGCGTTCACGATCTCCGGGGCGTTCGCCGGCCTCGCCGGCGCCCTGTTCGTCTATTCCAAGGGCAGCGTTTTCCCGACCTCGATGGAGATCGCCCGCTCGTTCGACGCCCTGCTGATGGTGCTGCTCGGCGGCGTGCATTCCCTGATCGGCCCGATCGTCGGCGCGACGGCGCTGACCTGGCTCAACGACCTGTTCAGCGAACTCAGCTACTGGCGCTTCCTGCTCGGCGCGACCATCATCGGCCTCGTGCTGCTGCTGCCGAACGGCCTGGTCGGGCTGGGCGACAGCTGGGCCGGCCGGCGGCTTGGCCTGGCTTCCCCCGGATCGGAGTCCGGGGCAGGCCCCGGATCGGAGTCCGGGGCAAGCGACCGGGAGGCGCCGGCATGACGGCGCTGCTCGAGGTCAGCCGCCTTTCCAAGGCCTTCGGCGGTGTGCGGGCGGTGCAGGACGTTTCCTTCGCGGTCGAACCGGGCGAGCTGCTCGCTATGATCGGCCCGAACGGCGCCGGCAAGACGACCTGTTTCAACATGCTGATGGGCCAGATCCGGCCGGACCATGGCGCGATCCTGCTCAAAGGACGTGACGTTGCCGGCCTGCCGCCGCACCGCATCTGGGAGCTCGGCGTCGGCCGCACCTTCCAGATCACCGCCACCTTCTCCTCCATGACCGTGCGCGAAAACGTCCAGATGGCGTTGATCAGTCACCGCAATGCCAGCCGCAGACTGTGGCGGCCGGCGGCGGCGACCGAAGTCGCCCGCGCCGACGCGCTGCTCGAACGGGTCGGCATGGCGGAGCAGGGCGACCGAGCCTGTTCGGTGCTCGCCTACGGCGATCTCAAGCGGGTCGAGCTGGCGATCGCGCTCGCCAACGATCCGGACCTGCTGCTGATGGACGAGCCGACCGCCGGCATGGCGCCGCGCGAGCGGATCGAACTCATGAGCCTCGCCGACGAGATCGTCGCCGAGCGCAAGATCGGCGTGCTGTTCACCGAACACGACATGGACGTCGTCTTCGCCCACGCCCACCGAATCATGGTGCTCAACCGGGGCGAGCTGATCGCCGAAGGTGCGCCGGCGGCGGTCCGCGCCAACGAACAGGTGCGCGAAATCTATCTCGGCAGCTCGGTCCAGGCGGGCGGGGCGCGCGCGCCATGACGGCTTCCGTTGCCGGCCCGGTTCTCGAAGCCCGCGATCTGCACACCTACTATGGCGGGGCGCATATCCTGGCCGACCTTTCCTTCGTGCTGAACGACGGCGAGGTCGTCGTGCTGCTGGGCCGCAACGGCGCGGGCAAGACCACGACCATGAAGTCGGTCATGGGGCTGGTCCGGATGCGAGCCGGCACGGTGCATCTCGAAGGCGCCGACATCACCGGCCGGGAGCCCCATGCGATCGCCCGGGCAGGCATGGGCTATGTGCCGGAGGACCGGCGGATATTCGCCGATCTGACCGTAATGGAGAATCTGGAGGTCGGGCGGCAGCCGGAGCGGTCCGGCGCCCCGGCGTGGACGACGGAGCGGCTGTTCGGGATGTTCCCGAACCTTGCCGAGATGCGCACCCGGCCGGCCGGCCGGATGAGCGGCGGCGAGCAGCAGATGCTGACCGTCGCGCGCACCCTGATGGGCAACCCGAAAGTCCTGCTGCTGGACGAACCGTCGGAAGGGCTGGCGCCGGTGATCGTCGACCAGATGGCCGCGACCATCCAGGCGCTCAAGGCCGAGGGCCTGTCGATCCTGCTGTCCGAACAGAACCTGCATTTCGCGACCGCCGTGAGCGACCGCGCCTACATCGTCGAGAAAGGGCGCATCCGCTACGAGGGCACGATGGACGCGCTTGCCGCCGATGCGGAAGTGCGCAACACCTATCTGACCGTGTGACCCCACAGAAAAGGGGGGAGGAGCCGCCATGAAAGCCGATATCCGCAAGACCATGGTGCTGGTCGAGGACACCCGCAAGGAGATGGGCCGGGCCATCGACCCGCCGACCCGGCGCGCCGTTGCAATGGCCGTGATCGCCAACCCTTTCGCTGGCGAATATGTCGAGGATCTCGAACCGCTGATGGAAATTGGCGCGGAGCTCGGCGCCTATCTGGGCGGCAAGGCGGTCGCCGTGCTCGGGATCGAGCCTTCGGCGGCCGAGAGCTACGGCAAGGCGGCGGTGGTCGGAGAGCGCGGCGAGCTGGAGCACGCCGCCGCCATCCTGCATCCGCGGCTCGGCGCGCCGCTGCGCAAGGCGGTCGAGAAGGGCGCCGCGCTGGTGCCGTCGTCGAAGAAGCGGGGCGGGCCGGGCACGCCGCTCGACGTGCCGCTCGGCCACAAGGACGCGGCCTACGTCCGCAGCCATTTCGACGGCATCGAAGTGCGGATTCCCGATGCGCCGGGCGCCGACGAAATCCTTGTCGCCGTCGCGGTCACCGACAGCGGCCGCCCGCTGCCCCGGGTCGGCGGCCTGACGGCCGACGAGGCCGTGGGCGAGGACGGGCTGCGTTAGGGCACCGTGTCAGGACGTTGAGTCAAATCAGGAGTAACGCAATGAGCCTCACCGTCTCTACCGCGCCGCCGAAGGGCAAGACTGTCGTCCGCAACATCGGCCTGATGCTGTCCGGCGACCTGGCGCAGCCGATCCTGGACGCCGACTGCATCGTCGCCGTGGATGGCCGGATCGACAGTTTCGGCGCGGAAGCCGACTTGAACACGGCCGGCGCGGATACCGTTATCGACGCGAAAGGCACGACGCTGGCGCCGGGCCTGATCGACAGCCACGTCCATCCGGTGTTCGGCGACTGGACGCCGCGCCAGAACCAGTTCAACTGGATCGACAGCTTCCTGAACGGCGGCGTCACCACGATGATCTCGGCCGGCGAAGTCCATCTGCCCGGCCGGCCCAAGGATATCGTCGGCCTCAAGGCGCTCGCCGTGACCGCCCAGCGCGCCTTCGACGCCATGCGCCCGGCCGGCATGAAGGTCCATGCCGGCGCGCCGGTGATCGAACAGGGCATGGAGGAAGAGGATTTCGCCGAGATGGCGCGCAACGGCGTCAAGCTGCTCGGCGAGGTCGGCCTCGGCGGCGTCAAGCAGGGCGAGGAAGCCAAGCAGATGGTCGCCTGGGCGCGCAAATACGGCATCCAGAGCACGATCCACACCGGCGGCCCGTCGATCCCCGGCTCCGGCCTGATCGACAAGGACGTCGTGCTCGAGGCCGACGCCGACGTGATCGGCCATATCAACGGCGGCCACACCGCCCTGCCGCTCGACCAGATCCGCTGCCTGTGCGAGCAGTGCTCCCGCGCCGTCGAGATCGTCCACAACGGCAACGAGCTGGCCGCCCTCTACGCCATGCGCACGACCATGGAGCTGGGCCAGCCGGAGCGCATCATCCTGGGCACCGATTCGCCGGCCGGCTCGGGCGTCCAGCCGCTCGGCATCCTGCGCCTGATCGCCATGCTGTCGAGTATCGGCGAGGTGCCGCCCGAGATCGTGTTCTGCTTCGCCACCGGAAACACGGCACGCATGCGCGACCTCGATGTCGGCCTGATCGAGGAGGGCCGGGCGGCCGACTTCGTCATCATGGACAAGGCCCAGCATTCCGCCGGCGGCACGATCCTCGAATCGGTGCGCATGGGCGACGTGCCCGGCGTCGGCATGGTGATCGTCGACGGCGCCGTGCGCTGCGGCCGCTCGCGCAACACCCCGCCGGCGACGACCCTGCCGGAGGTCGTGGGGTAGGGGCGGGCCCGGATCGCGTTAACCCGGTGGCCCATGCCATTTCAATAAGGTGTCGCGCCGGACTTGATCCGGCGTCCAGAGTCGGCCGGTGAGTTCGTGCCCGTGACTCTGGACCCCGGATCGCCGCTTCGCTCCATCCGGTGTGACAAACGGATTCGATGGTTGTGGATTGCCGGGCGACCCGCGCGCCGGATGCCGCCCCGCCATACCGGCACCGCGCACCGGGCGCGACTCGCCCCGCCATACCGAAACAGCGCACCGGTCATGACTCGCCCCGCTGAAGCCTAGCCCCTATGTTTGCCACGCGGCGGCGCTCCTGCGGGCGCCGTTCGTTTGTGGGGAGGGGATGCGCATCATGGACGGCAGCGCAGAACGGCATTACGGCATCGGCGACCGGGCGCCGCGCAAGGAGGACCGGCGGCTGCTGACCGGCCGCGGGCGCTACGCCGACGACCTCCGCATCGAAGGCGCGCTCGCCGGCTATGTCCTGCGCGCGCCTGAAGCCCATGGCAATATCCGCACCCTCGATACCGCGGCGGCGGCAGCCATGCCCGGCGTCCGTCTGGTGCTGTGCGCACAGGATTTGATCGACTTCGGCTGCCGGCCCTTCCCGTGCAAGCTGCCGATCACGGGGCGCGACGGCGCTGCGATCCTCACGCCGGTCCGCCACGCCCTGGCGCACGGCCGGGTGCGTTTCATCGGCGAGCCGGTCGCCTTCGTCGTCGCGGATACGCTCGATGCGGCGCGCGATGCCGCCGAGGCCATCGCTCTCGAAATCGAGCCGCTCCCGGTTCTGCTCGACCCGTGGCAGGCGCCTGAGCCCGATGCGCCGCTCCTCCATGACAGCGTCCCCGGCAACGTCGCGCTCGACTGGGTCGGCGGCGACGAAGCGGCGACGGATGCGGCCTTTGCCGGTGCCGCCCATGTCACCCGGCTGCGCATTGCCAGCCAGCGCGTCGCGCCGACCTCGATCGAGCCGCGCAGCGGCACCGGCGAGTGGGACGCCGGAAGCGGCCGCTACACGATGCATACAGGCGGGCAGGGCGTCTTCGGCCTGTCGCGCACGCTGGCGAATCTGCTTGGCGGCAAGTCCGGCGACGTGCGGGTGCTGATGGGCGATGTCGGCGGTTCCTTCGGCATGAAGGGCGGAGCGTATCCGGAGCATGTGCTGTGCCTGGTCGCCGCCCGGCTGACCGGCCGGCCGGTGCGCTGGCGCGACGACCGCTCCGACAGTTTCCTCGGCGACGCGGCGGGCCGGGACATCCATGTCGACGGCGAACTGGCGCTCGACGCCGACGGCCGCATCCTCGCCATGCGCCTGGTCGGCGTCGCCAACATGGGGGCCTACGTCTCCGGCGTCGGCCCGCTGCCCGGTTCGCGGAACATCCTGAAGAACGGCGCCTCGCTCTACCGGATCCCGGCAGCCTTCGTGAACATGCGCTGCGTGCTGACCAACCAGAGTCCGGTCGCCGCCTATCGCGGCGCCGGCCGGCCGGACGCCAACCTGTTCACCGACCGGCTCGTTGACCGGGCGGCGCGCGAGACCGGCCGCGATCCGGTCGAAATGCGCCGCCTCAACCTCGTGAGCCCGGAGGAACTGCCCTACACGGCGGTTTCCGGCCAGGTGTATGGCGAAGGCGACTTCGCGGCGGTGCTGGACAAGGCGGTGGCGGCGGCCGATACCGCCGGTTTCGCGGCGCGGCGGGCGGCCAGCGAAGCGCGCGGCAGGGTCCGCGGCCTCGGCGTCGCCAGCTATCTCGAAGCGACGGCCCCGCCGGGCAAGGAACTGGGCGGTCTCCGCTTCGAGGCGGCCGGCCGGATCGCCTTCCTGACCGGCACAAAGGATTTCGGCCAGGGCCACGAAGGCGTGTTCGCCCAGATACTGGGCTCCGCCCTCGGCGTATCCTACGACCGGATCGGTCTGATGCAGGGCGACAGCGACCGGCTCGTCCATGGCGGCGGCACCGGCGGTTCGCGCTCCCTCATGGCGAGCGGCAAGGCGGCGGTCGAGGCGGCGGACGCGGTCGTCGAAAAGGGCAGGGCCGCGGCGGCGCACTATCTCGAAGCGGCGTTAGCCGATATCGAATTTGCCGGCGGGCAGTTCCGGGTTGCCGGGACGGACCGCGCCATAGCCCTGCACGATCTTGCCGGCCGGATGAAGGCCGATGCCTTAACGGACGACGGGCAGGACGATGGGCTGGACGGCCTGGACGTCGATCTCGTCGTCGAGACTCCGCCGTCGGCCTTTCCGAACGGCTGCCATATCTGCGAGGTCGAACTGGACCCGGAAACCGGCGCCGTCGCGGTCGTCCGCTACACGGCGGTCGGCGATTTCGGCACCATCGTCAACCCCATGCTGGTCGAGGGCCAGATTCACGGCGGCGTGACCCAGGGGCTGGGCCAGGCGCTGACGGAAGAGGTTGTGCTGGACGCCGGCGGCCAGTGCCTGAGCGGATCGCTGATGGACTATTGTATCCCGCGGGCCTCGGATCTGCCGGACCTGGAGAAGATGATCGTGGACGATCATCCGGTGCCGACGGAGACCAATCCGCTCGGCGTCAAGGGCTGCGGCGAGGCCGGCACAACCGGTGCGCTGCCTGCGGCCGCCAATGCCGTCATCGACGCCTTGCAGCACTGCGGCATCCGGGATTTCAGCATGCCCGCGACGCCGCACCGGATCTGGCGCCTGTTGAACGGCAAGGCGCCGTAGACCGGTCGGCGGCTGCGCCCCGCTTCCGGCCGATCCGCGTTACCGGCCCGGGGCGTCACCCGATTGTGACGCGAAGTTAATGACCAACCGGTGAGGTTCGGACGATATTCCGGTTGCGAGAACCGGGAAAGGTCCATGGCACGCCGTATCCTCCTTATCGACGATGACGAGTTGTTGCGGACCGCCATCGGCGACCTTCTCGAGAGCAACGGCTACATCGTCGCCTCGGCCGGCGCGGGCGACGCCGGCCTGGCGATGTTCCGCGCCGCCCGGCCGGACCTGGTGATTACCGACCTGACGATGCCGGAGCCCAATGGCCTCGACATCCTCCGGACGTTGTCGAAGGAGGCGCAGCCGCCGCGGATCATCGTGATTTCCGGCGGCGGCGAACGGCTCGATTCGTTGTCCAATCTGCGCCAGGCGCAATCCCTTGGCGCCGATCGTATTCTGGAAAAACCGTTCCGGGCCAATGCGTTACTGGAATTGGTCGATGAGATTCTGGAAGGGACCGAAAGGAAACCGGCTGATGCCCGCGCCGGCTGACCCTGCCGGTGTCCCGACCTGCTGCCGACGCTGGCCGAATCTGCTTGCCGGCACGGCGAAAAAATGACATGAACCGCGCCCCTTCAGCGGAGAAAGCAGATGCATCGACCTGCCTATCCCCGGTCTCCGGACTCCGGATCGACGGGCGCCGCCGATAGCGCCCTGTCGCTGGACGAACGCGCGGCCCGGCAGATGGAGGAAGCGGGCAAGCTGAACCGCTACCTGATCGGCTATGGAGACGCCGTTGAGGCCGACTGGACGGCGCGCGGCCTCGAAGCGCCCGACCTGCCAGCCATGCAGCGCTACCGGGTCGAGCGGGTGCGCGCCGAGATGCGCAGGGCGGACGTTGCCGGGATGGTGCTGTTCGATCCGCTCAACGTCCGCTACCTGACCGATTCGACCAACATGCAGGTCTGGATCACGCACAACGCGGCCCGCTACGCCTTCGTCGCGACCGAAGGCCCGGTGGTTCTGTTCGAGTTTCACGATTGCCTGCATCTCAGCGCCCATTCGGTCGCGATCGACGAGATCCGGCCCGCGACCGGCCCCTTTTTCTTCAAAGCCGGGAGCCAGCTGCCCGAGGTTTACCGGAAATGGTCGGCCGAGATCGCCGACCTGATCGACAGCCATGGCGGCGGCAACCGGCGGCTGGCGCTCGACCACGGTTCGCCGGCCGGCATCCACGCCCTCGAAGGCCTCAATCTCGAAGTGGTCGATGCCCAGCCGATCGTCGAGACGGCCCGCAGCATCAAGTCCGCCGATGAGATCAAGGCGATGCGCCGGTCCATGGCGGCCTGCCTCGATGCGCTCGACGACACGCGGGCGGCGCTGAAGCCGGGAATGACCGAACTGGAGCTGTGGGGCGCCTTCTGGAACGCCGCGGTCAGCCGCGGATCGGAATGGGTCGAGACCTGCCTGCTCGCCGCCGGCCCGCGCACCAATCCGTGGTTCCAGGAGTGCAGCGGCTACGCCATCCAGGCCGGCGATATCGTCGGCTTCGACACCGACCTTATCGGCCCCTACGGCTATTGCGCCGACATTTCGCGGACCTGGCGGTGCGGCGACGACCGGGGCGACGGCGAGCAGCGCGCCCTCTACGCCATCGCGCAGGAGCAGGTGCAGTACAATACGGATCTGCTCAAGCCCGGCCTCGGTTTCCGCGAGTTCGTCGATCAGGCGCGACTGCTGCCGGAGGATTGCCTGCCGGGGCGCTACGGCGTCCTGGTCCACGGGGTCGGCCTGTGCGACGAGTGGCCGGCGATTCCCTATCCGCAGGATTTCGACAAGGCGGGCTATGACGGCGTGTTCGAGCCGGGCATGGTCGTCTGCGTCGAGAGCTACACCGGCCGGGTCGGCGGCCGGGAAGGCATCAAGCTGGAAGAGCAGGTCGTCATCACCGAAACCGGCTACGACCCGATTTCCCTGCCCGAGCCGGACCCGCAACTGTCCTGATCCCGCCGCGCGCGGGGACGCTCCTGTGCGTGAATGAGGAACTCGCCGCCGTTCGGCGGGCGGGCGCCGAGGGATTCGACAGGCATTGTAGGGGAGGGATTCAAAGCGATTATTACCTTTGCCTATGCGGGTACCGCATCTTCTTCCGACGGCGGGAGGAAGCCAGCGAGAATTGCAAACGCTGCTCGTACGTCGTTGCCGTAATCCAGTCTTGCTGCCCCGGACTTGTTCCGGGGCCCAGGGACGACCCGAAAGATCTCAGTCTGTGGCGCCTGGGCCCCGGATCTCCGCTGCGCTCCGTCCGGGGCGGCACCGGAGGGTGGGTTGGAAGCCTGTCCTGAGCTTGTCGAAGGGAACGGACTGTTGCGCCGGTGCATAGTCCCGGCGCCGTCGATTCAAATGGGGGCTTGATTCCAGGAGGTAGGAACATTATATGAACGAACAGCAACTTCACCGGCCTGCCCCGATGAAAAAAACACTATAAACAGACCGGTCCGTCTAGTTTCTGTTTTCGGCCGGAAAATGGCTCAAATCCGGGAAAAAACGAGGCTCCGGGAAATTGAACGACCGTATAAAAAGGGCGGATAGCCAAAAGTTGAGAAAGCGCCATATGGTGCGGTTTCCGACCGGAATGGACACAACATATTGCGGTTGGGTCTGATTCCGGACCATATTCCTCACACGGCAGGTTTTGTACACCGGAGAGCCCCGATGAGCGTCGAACCGGACTATATTGCCGAGGCGAACGCCTTCCGCGCGCGCTGCCCGGCGCGGCCGGTCAGTGTCGGCCGCGCCGTCTGGCGTGTCATCGACACCGGCGCGGTTCCCGGCGGCGGGAGTCTGCTACTCTGTCCCGGCACGCTGGGCAACGCCGATATCTTCCGCAAGGTCATCGAGGCCCTGGCGCCGGACATCCGGGTGATTTCGGTCACCTATCCGATGATCGGCGATTTCCTGCGCATTGCCGACGGTGCGGTCGCATTGCTCGACCGGCTCGATGCCGGCCGGACCCATGTCCTGGGCTCGTCGCTCGGCGGCATGCTCACCCAGGCGATCGGCGCGCGTCATCCGGACCGGGTTGGCCACCTGTTCGTCGCCAACTCGATCGCGACGGCCGAGGCGATCCGGGCGGCGAAGTTTCCGCCGGAAGACGTGGTGCTCGGCACGCCGGGCGGGGCACTGAAATCCACCGTGGCCCGCAACCTCGCGCAATGGCCGGAGCCACGGCCCGAAATGGCCGCGATCAAGCGGTTCCTGGCCGACGAACTGGCAAACAGCTTTACCGGCCGCGCGTTCAAGGCCCGGTTGCTGGCGCTCTCGCGGGTGACCGAAATTCCGGTGGCGGCGGTGTCGTCCGACCGCCTGACGATCCTGCAGTCCGACGACGACCAGCTGGTCACGGCGCCGGTCCGCCGGGGCGTCGTCGAGCGCTATCCCGGCGCCCATGTCCACACCTTCGACTGGGGCGGCCATTTCCCCTACGTCACCCGGCCGGACGATTATGTCGGCGCAATCTGGAGCCGGCTCGGCCTCTGAGGCAGCGAAGCGACCGTCGCCTCACCTTGCCAGCGCGCGCACGGTGGAAGACATCGCAATCCGGCCTTCGCCCTTGTAGGCCTCGTGGTTCGCCTCGATCGTGTCGTTCCGGTAGAGATAGTTGATCATCACGCCGGCCGATTGTGCCCGCCCGCTCTCGGACACGTTCGCCAGCCAGTTCAGCCGCTCCATGCGGGCCCCGTTGGAAAGGTGGAAATGCGCGACCGGGTCGGCCGCACGGCCGTTGTGCCTGGCGTGAACGAGGTAACGCGCAACGGCCCGCAGCACAGGCCCTTTGGCCGCTTCGGCAGCCTCGGGGTCCTGCCACCATCCGGGTTTGGAAAGGGCGCGTTCCACGGCGGCGTCCGGGTTCTTTTCCAGCCAGCTCCGGAAACCCGGGATCGGCGACAGCGTGGCGAAAGTCTTCAGGTTGGGCAGTTCGGCGCGCAGATCGTCCACGACGCGTTTGATGAGGAAATCGCCGAAAGCGACGCCGGCAAGGCCGCGCTGGGCATTGGAGATGGAGTAGAAGATTGCCGTGTCGGCGCGCAGTGCGTCTCCGACCGGGCTCTCCTCGTCGAGCAGCGCATGGACGTTGCCGGCAAGCCCGATCTCCAGGGCCACCTCCACGAAAATCAGCGGTTCGCTGGGCATGCTTGGATGGAAGAAGGCATAGCAGCGGCGATCCGAATCGAGCCTGTTCTTGAGGTCGTCCCAGCTTCGGATGGCATGGACCGCCTCGTAGTCGATCAGTTTTTCCAGCAATGCGGCGGGGGCGTTCCAGTCGATCCGCCGAAGCTCCAGAAAGCCGGCATCGAACCAGGTTGTCAGCAGGCGTTCGAGATCCTTCTCCAGACCGGCAAGCGCCGTGTCGCCGCGCGCGAAACCCATCAGGTCGTAGCGCAGGTCGACCAGAAATTTCACGCCGTCGGGAAGCGCATTGAATTGTCGCAGCAGGCGCTCGCGGGGCGCGCTCAACGCATCGCGAAGGTCGTTTTCGGCCGCCGGCCGTTCGCCCGGCGCGGCGGCCACGAGCGCGGCCGCGGCCGTGTCGACTGCGGCCGGATCGCGGTCGAAATCGGTCGCCAGGATCGTAAGGTAGCGGCGCCGTCCCGCCGGCGACAACTGGAGATAGGCCTTGCCGAGATCGGCGGCGCGGGTGCGCGCCGACACCTCGCCGCCCCGACCCTCCAGACACGCTCCGAAGCGCTCGCGGATGCGCTCCGCATCGCTCCCGGTCAGGTCGGGATGCGGGTCGAGGGCGTCGCCGCCGAGCAGACCGCGCACGGCCCCTTTCAGGCCCGCCAGCGTGCGGTCGAGCAGCGTCAGGGTATTGGTTTGGGACAGCGTCATAGCGGGTGCATCGGGCCGGGAAGCGGCGGCACCATGTTCGGATGGTCCTCTGCAATCAAGCCGGACGGCGCCCGGACCGCGTTTCCCGGCGCCGTCACGTTGCCGCAACCCCTGCCACCGCCTCCCGGCCCGTCGCCGGAATCGCGGTTCAGGCGATCAACTCCCAGTCGGTGCCGCCGGGGCGGTCCTTGATCGCGACGCCGCGCGCGCGTAGCTCGTCGCGCAGGGCGTCGGCGGTCGCCCAGTCCCGATCGGCGCGGGCCGTTTCGCGCCGGGCGATCAGCGCCATCAGGTCGTTCGGGAGGGACCGGCTCTGCGTCGCGGCGGCGAGGTCGAGGCCGAAAACGGCGTCGAACTCGAGCATCAGGGCCAGCTTTTCGGCGGGTGCGAGATCTCCGTCTCGCGCCATCTTCCAGGCAACAGCGAGCGCGTTCGGGACATGCAGATCGTTGGACAGCGCCGTCCGGAACAGACCGCGCCACTCGGCCACCGTTTCGCTCCGTATTCCATCGCCACCCCGCGCCGCATAACTCCAGTCATGGGCGAGATTGCGCAATGTCCTGAGTGATTGCCGCGCCCCGTCCAATGCCTCGAAGCTGAAGCTCAACCGCGCCCGGTAGTGGCCGGTCAGCAGCAGGTAACGGTAGTCCATCGGCTCGTAGCCGGCCTCGACCAGCCGGTCGAGATGCAGGAAATCGCCGCTCGACTTGGCCATCTTGGCGTCGTCGACCACAAGGAATTCGCCATGCAGCCAGGTGTTGACCCAGCGGTGGCCGAAGCAGCCCTCGGACTGGGCGATCTCGTTGGTGTGGTGGACCGACACATGGTCGATGCCGCCGCAATGCAGGTCGATGGTCTCGCCCAGATATTCGCTCGCCATCGCCGAGCATTCGATATGCCAGCCGGGGAAGCCGGTGCCCCAGGGCGAATCCCACTTCATGACCTGGTTGGGATATTTCGACTGACTGAACCAGAGCACGAAATCGGCGGAATTGCGCTTGCGTTCGTCGGCGTCGACCCGTTCGGTCGCTTCCTGGGCGTCCATCCGCAGCCGGGCGAAATCCGCATAGGCCGGGAAGGTCGCGGTGTCGAAATAGACATTGCCGTCGACGGCATAGGCGTGGCCGCGTTCGACCAGCCGTTCGACCATGGCGATCATCTGACCGATATGCTCGGTCGCCCGGCAGACCGTGTCCGGCCGGCGGATCTTCATCATGTCGGTGTGGCGGAAGAACTCGCCCTCGTAGAAGCGGGCGATATCCCAGGGCGATTTGCGCTCGCGCGCCGCCGCCAGCATCATCTTGTCGTCGCCCTCGTCGGCGTCGGATTCGAGATGGCCGACATCGGTGATGTTCATCACATGATGCAGGTCGTAGCCCGCCATGCGCAGCGTGCGTTGCAGCAGGTCCTCGAACACGTAGGTCCGCAGGTTGCCGATATGGGCATGGTTATAGACCGTCGGCCCGCAGCAGTAGAGCGTCACCTTCGGCGGCGCGACCGGCGCGAAGGGCTCGATCTTGCGGGTTCGCGTGTTGAAGAAGCGCAGCGGCAGGGGCTCGGGCATCGCAGGGTCGGCGGCAGGGGATAGCGTCGGGCGCAAAGTGGCCCCGGAAGCGCCGGTTCGGCAAGGGCAAGCCTTGACCCGCGGCAACTTTCGGGCTTGGTGGCGGCAAATTTCCAGCGGCGGAGCGGAAGATGGCGGGCAGTTGCGGCAGCAGGTTTGAGGGGCGTGCGGCGATCATTACCGGCGGGGCGAGCGGCATCGGCCGGGCGGCGGTGCTGCGCTTTCTGAACGAGGGCGCGCGGGTGACGTTCGCCGACCTGAACGACGCCAATGCCAAAGAGACGCTGGCGCTCGCGCGCGCCAACGGGCATGGCGAGCGCACCGCCTATGTCCGGGCCGACGCGACCGACGAAGCGGCGATGCGGGACTGTTTCGAAGGCGCGGTCGCCCATTGGGGCCGGCTCGACATCGCCTTCCTCAACGCCGGCGTCGGCGGCGCTATCGGGCCGATTACCGAGACGACGGTCGAAGAGTGGGACACGACATTCGCCTTCCTGGTGCGCAGCGTGTTCCTCGGGGCGAAATTTGCGGCCCCGGCAATGCGCGCCAATCCGGGCGGTTCCGATGGTCGTCCGGCTGGCGGGGCCATCGTGGCGACCGGCAGCGTGGCCGGCCTGTCCGGCGGCGGCGGGCCGCACGCCTATTCGGCGGCCAAGGCGGCGGTCGTCAACCTGGTGCGCAGCCTCGCGCTCGAACTGGCGTCCTACCGCATCCGGGTGAACGGCGTGGCGCCCGGCCTGATCGACACGCCGCTCGCCCATGGCGGCGATCCCTCGCGCCTGCCGGACATGACCGAGCGCCAGCCCTGGCCCGATCTGGGCCGGCCCGAGGATATCGCCGCGGCTGCGGCCTTCCTCGCCTCCGACGACGCCCGCTTCATCACCGGTGAGACGATTACGGTCGACGGCGGCGTCATGGCGAACAGCAGCAACATCTGGGGCCTCGGCGAAAATTGCCGCTTCCTCCAGAAGGCCGGGCTGAACAAGGGCACGACCGGGCTGGAAAATATCGTGCGCGAACTGGGTTAGCGGCCGGTCCGCCGGGCTCGCGGCGGGCCGCCGCGGAGCGCGGCCCGTTGGCGCAAGCGGCCACGATCCGTATGGCATTTTCGACGGGCAGCGCCTATATAGCGGCCATCCGGCGGCCGGCGCGCCGGCCTGAAGCCTCTCCCGAGGTTCGCGCCGCAACGCCGCCCTGAACCGCAGCGGACCGGAAATGGAACTCGTCCTCCTGATCGTTCACCTGGTTCTGGCGATCTCGCTGATCGGCGTGGTGCTGCTGCAGCGCAGCGAAGGCGGCGCGCTCGGTATCGGCGGCGGCGGTGGAGGCGGCGGCATGAGCGGCTTCCTGACCGGCGCGGCAACCGCCAACCTGCTGACCCGGGCAACCGCGGTGATCGCGGCGCTCTTCATCGCGTCCAGCATGGGTCTCGCCATCATGTCGGGCAGCAAGCGCGCGCCGACCAGCGTGGTGACCGGCGCGGGCAACACCGCACCGGCCGCACAGCAGGGCAGCACGAAGACGCCGGCGGAGCAGCCGGCCGCGCCCCCGGCGCCGAAACAATAGCGGTGGCGGCGGCGTTCCTCCGCCGAACCGGCCGCCCGATACTCCCACTACCTCTGCCGAACCGCTCCGGGCGTTACCCCGCGCGCCGGCCGGACAGGTCGCCTGACCGATTGCTCTCGCCGCCGCTTTCGCCGATGCGCCGAACCTTGTATGATGCCGTCCCGTCATGGCAATGACGCGCTACATCTTCATTACCGGCGGGGTGACATCCTCGCTCGGCAAGGGTCTGGCTTCGGCGGCGCTCGGCGCGCTGCTCCAGGCCCGCGGCTATACCGTCCGCCTGCGCAAGCTCGATCCCTATCTCAACGTCGATCCGGGCACGATGAGCCCGTATCAGCACGGCGAGGTCTTCGTGACCGACGACGGCGCGGAGACCGATCTCGACCTCGGCCACTACGAGCGCTTCACCGGCGTGCCGGCGCGCCGGACCGACAGCTTCAGCGCCGGGCAGGTGTATCAGAATGTCCTCGCCCGGGAACGCCGTGGCGACTATTTGGGCGCGACCGTCCAGGTGATTCCCCATGTCACCGACATGATCCGCGACATGGTGCTGCGCGATACTGACGGCGTGGATTTCGTGCTGTGCGAGATCGGCGGCACGGTCGGCGATATCGAGGGGCTGCCGTTCCTCGAGGCGATCCGCCAGCTCGGCAACGCGCTGGGCCGGGAACGCTCCATGTTCTGCCATCTCACCCTGGTGCCGTGGATCCCGTCGGCCGGCGAGCTCAAAACCAAGCCGACCCAGCACAGCGTCAAGGAACTGCTCGGCCTCGGCATCCAGCCGGACATCCTGCTGTGCCGCTGCGACCGCGAGATTCCGGAGGGCGCGCGCCGCAAGATCGCCCTGTTCTGCAACATTGCGCCCGACCGGGTGATCCAGGCGCTCGACGCCGAGACGATCTACGACGTGCCGCTGCGGCTGCACGCCGAAGGCTTCGATACGGCGGTCTGCCGCTATTTCGGGCTCGATGAAAGCGCACCGGAACTGCGGCAGTGGGAACGCATCGTCGAGCGGGTGATCCGCCCGGAGGGCCGGGTCGCCATCGCCATCGCCGGCAAGTACACCGGCCTGCAGGACGCCTACAAATCGCTCCAGGAGGCGCTGACCCACGGCGGCATCGCCAACGACGCGCGGGTCGAGCTGCGTTGGATCGATTCGGAGATTTTCGAGCAGGAAGACCCGGTCCCGCATCTGGGCGGCGTCAACGGCATCCTGGTGCCCGGCGGCTTCGGCGAGCGCGGCGCCGAGGGCAAGATCCAGGCCGCCCGCTTCGCGCGCGAACATGCCGTGCCCTATTTCGGCATCTGCTTCGGCATGCAGATGGCGGTGATCGAGGCCGCCCGCTCCCTCGCCGGCATCGGCAAGGCGAATTCCACCGAGTTCGGCCCGACCGGCGACCCGGTGGTCGGCACCATGACCGAATGGATGCGCGGCAACGAGCTGGAGACGCGCGAGGCCGACGGCGACCTCGGCGGCACCATGCGCCTGGGGGCATATCCGGCCAGGCTGGCGCGCGGCAGCAAGGTCCACCGCATCTACGGCGACACGACGATCAGCGAACGCCACCGCCACCGCTACGAGGTCAACATCAACTATCGCGAGAAGCTGGAGGCGGCGGGCCTGCGCTTCTCCGGCCTGTCGCCGGACGGCGCCCTGCCGGAGATCGTCGAGCTCGAAGACCATCCCTGGTTCGTCGGCGTCCAGTTCCACCCGGAGCTGAAAAGCCGCCCCTTCGCGCCGCACCCGCTGTTCATGTCCTTCATCAAGGCCGCGATCGACCAGAGCCGGCTGGTGTAGGGGGTCGGTCGGGCCAGCCGATTGAACGGTCAGGACGTTCGGATGATCGACCTGACAACTGGAATCCCGTCTTCCTGTTTTGTTATCCCGGACGGAGCGCAGCGACGATCCGTGTATGGACCCCCCCGGATCGGCCGTAGGGGAGGGTTTCAAATTTGTCTGTCTAGGGGATTTCCTGCAAATGGGTCAGTAAAATACGCTTATTAACAATAGGTTACAGGTCTATGACTTCTCCGCTTGTTCAGTCCAGAACGCAATCAACACCATAGCAACACCGCGTCGCGACCGTACTCTCGTCATCGCCTGACACCCCACGCAACCGTTCCGTTGGCCCGTGACGGAGTGAACTAAAGCGTCCTCCGGTGTTATTCGGCGCGTCTGTTGGACGCCCATCAGCGGCTCAACTTATTGATTTAGCTCGAATCAAGGGGTCAAAGCTTGACGCCTAACAACAATCTTCCTCCATGAGTCAGGTACGGACAGCCCGGACCGGAGTACACATAAGATCGGCGGAGGGAAGCGCGATACGCAGGATCCGTCTGTGTCTTCGAAACTTGGCCCGGCCGGAACGCTGTCGTAATCTTTGTCCTTGTCCAAGCAGATTGCGGCCCGCACGGACTGCTCCGGCGAGCCCCCAGGCCGGTGCAGATTCGCTATCCAACGCGGCTTACCGGCGAGCAATACGTTGACGCGCGGGCGTGGCTCGATGCAAGGCTGGAATGCTGTCCGAGCCATCCGCACGGCGGGTGCTCGTTCGCGCGACACGGTACCTACACGCGTAAGACTCCACGCGGGACGCGCATCGCTCGCTGGTACTGCCCTGAGAGTCACACCACTTTCAGCCTGTTGCCCGATTGCCTGGCAGCACGCCTGCCGGACACCCTCGACGCGCTTGAGACGGCTGTCCACTGTGCCGAAGGCGCCTCCAGTCTAAAGGCGGCGGCCACCGAACTGCGGCGGGACTTTATCGAATTGCCTGGCGCTCTGCGCTGGGTCCAGCGCCGCGTAGCGCTTGCCGATAGCTTCCTGACTGCTGTCGCCAAATTCCCTCCCGAACAACTTAACCCCTTCGTTACCAGCGTCGGCGCACTCCGCGCACGTCTCAAGACCCAGAGAGCGCTGGCCAAACTGCGTGAACTGGTTGAGCCGAGGTTGTCGGAACTGCCAGCGCCATTGGGGTTCCCTCAATACAGGGGTCACTCGGTTTCCAGCAAATTCGCCGTCCAACACAAGATGGGTCATGACCCACCGCCCTCGGGCGGTTAGCGTTTCGGTCGTTGCGGCTGGAACCGCACGAAAACGGGCAAGACCGGGAAATTCACAGGGAGCAATGACAGTGGCCGTTCGTTGGATTACAAACGTCGTCGAGCAACCGGGACAGCTGTCCCCGAAGCGTCCGGTTGCGGGCTATCTCCGCTCCGCGACGCAACTCGAAGGAGACTCGCTCCGAAAGCAGCTCGAACCGGTCGTCCGTTACGCGCGCGACCACGACATGCATCTTATACGGATCTATTGCGACGAGTGTGGGAGCGGATTGCGTAGGGGCGGCCAGTCGGGGCTTCAGCAGATGTTCCGCGACATCGAGGACGGTGCCGGCGATTTCGACGCTATTTTGCTCCTCGATCCCAGCCGCTGGGGTCGCTTCCAGGACCCCGACCAGGGCGCCTGTCTTGAGTACGCCTGCGGTGCGGCCGGCATTGAGGTGCACTATTGCGCCAAGGGCCTGTCCGACGACCAGACCCCAATTTCGACCATCGTCGAGAGCGTCAAGCGCGCCATGACCCGCGAATACGCCCGCGAGCTGACCAATCCCCAGCAGCCGCGTGCCGGGCTTCTGGAAAGTGGAGTTGCCGCCGACCAGGACGGGACTGCGGCCAGCGGTCCGGCAGGACAGAACGGCGTGTCGGACGAAGCAGCTGGCGCCGCCGATCCCCGACCGGCATCCGAATAAGCGAATAGCCGCCCTGAATCGCCTTCAATCCTTTGTCCGGCAAGCCTGGAACCGGTGAGTCGACGCGAATCTTTCTAGCACCGGCTTTGGACGTGACGCATCACCGGCCACCGACAACCCGTTTGTGGTGGAATTCGCTGACTCCAAGCCAAACGGCGGACAAACGTACACGATGAGGAAACCGTGACCAGCGAGCCTAACCCCAAACCCGATCCGCCATCTGGAGCGGACATGCCGCGACGGCGAGCGGTCGCCTACGTTCGAATGTCGACCGATCACCAGCAATTTTCGACCGAGAACCAGATGGCGGTCATCGAGCGCTATGCCGCCGAGCATGACATGGAGATCGTGGCCACCTATTCAGACGAGGCCAGGAGCGGCCTGCGTTACGAGAACCGGCCCGGCATGCAGCAAATGCTGGCGGACGCGCAGGGCAAGGAGTCCGGTTTCGACACGATCCTGGTCTACGACGTGAGCCGCTGGGGCCGGTTTCAGGATCAGGACGAGGGCGCGTCCCTCGAATTCGCCTGCAGGAAGGCCGAGGTCCAGGTCCACTACTGCGTGGAGCAGTTTGTCAACGACGGTAGTCCGATGTCGACGGTGATCAAGGGCTTCAAGCGCTACATGGCGGCCGAGCACAGCCGGGTCCTCTCCGAGAAAGTGTTCGCAGGCCAGTGCCGGCTGATCGGGCTCGGTTTCCGCCAGGGGGGCATGGCGGGGTACGGGCTGCGCCGGATGCGCATCGACCAGAACCGAAATCCCCTGGGTCTCCTCGACCGGGGCCAGTACAAGAGCCTACAGACTGACCGGGTGATCCTCGTGCCCGGACCGGAGGAGGAAGTCGAGACTGTCCGGTGGATGTACCGCCAGTTCATCGACGGCGGCAGGCTCGAAGGCGAGATCGCCGCGCTGCTGAACGAACAGGGCATCATGACGGATCTGGGGCGGGCCTGGACCCGTGGCACCGTGCACGAAGTACTGACCAACGAGAAATATATCGGCAACAACGTCTTCAACCGGCACTCCTACAAGCTGAAGGACGAACACAGGAACAACCCGCCGGAAGAATGGGTCCGGGCCAACGGCGTTTTCGAGTCGATTGTCGACGAGAAGATGTTCTTCACCGTCCAAGGCATGATCCGGGAGCGCAACCGCCGGTTCTCGGATGACGAGATGCTGGCCCGCCTCGAAGGGCTCCTCAAGAAAAAGGGATTTCTCTCCGGTTTCGTTATCGATGAGGCCGACAACATGCCATCAAGCGGCTGCTATGCCTCGCGCTTCGGTAGCTTGGCCCGCGCCTATTCCAGGGTCGGCTTCACGCCCGACCGGGACTACCGCTACATCGAGATCAATCGGACGCTCCGCCGGATTCACGCTGAGGAAATCACTACTGCGATCGCCGCAATCGAAGAGATCGGCGGCGCCGTGTCGCAGGATCGGGTGACGGACCTCCTGACCGTCAACGACGAGTTCACCGCCTCGATCGTCATCGCCCGCTGCCGTCACACCAAGTCCGGTTCCCGGCGCTGGAAGATCCGGCTCGACACCGGACTGGCTCCCGATCTCACCGTCGCCCTTCGGATGAACGACGCAAACGAGGCAGTCCTCGACTACTACCTCCTGCCGTTCCCGATACTCGACACGAACCGCATCGGACTCGCCGAAAAGAACGGCCCGATGCTGGACGCCTTCCGGTTCGAGACGCTGGACCGCTTCTTTGCCATGGCCAGGCGGGCAATGATTTCGGAGATCGTGCTATGACAGAAAACAACGACGGCATTGTGATCGAAATGATCCCGATCGATCGTATCACCGTGCTCAATCCCCGGGTGCGCGATGCCAGGAAGTTCGCCGAGATCGTCGACAGCATAGAGAAGGTGGGCCTCAAACAGCCCATCAAGGTTAGCCGGACCAGCGGCGGCGAAGACGAGGTCGCATACAACCTTGTTTTCGGCCAGGGTCGGATGGAAGCCTTCAAGGCGCTCGGGCAGACGGAAATCCCGGCGATCGTGACCGACCTGTCCGAACAGGACAGCCTGGTTGAAAGCCTGGTGGAGAATATCGCCAGGCGTCCGCCCCCTCCCGGGGCGCTGTTCCGTGCAATAGGAGACCTTGCGGCGCTCGGCTACTCCAATCGGGAAATCGGCACCAAGATCGGCTATTCGCAGGCACACGTCCAGAGATTGCGACGCCTCCTCAAGGCCGGGGAGGAAAGGCTGCTGATAGCCGTCGAAACAGGAAAGATTCCGCTGCGCGTTGCCATCGCCATTTCCGATGCCGAAGACGAGCGCGGTCCGGATGTTCTCGTCGAGGCGTACGAAAAAGGCGAATTGACACTCGAGCAAATGTCCGGCGCGAGACGTACGGTCGAGCACCGCCAGCGCTACGGCAAGGCTCAAAAGCCGGCTCATCCCAATCGAAAATCGACCGCGAAATCGGCGGATGCGATCGCCCGCGACCTCAAGGAGGCCGTGAAGAACCACGCACAGGTGATCGAGCAGGCGGATCGCGCCGCGGAACAACTCCAGACTCTCGTAATCGGCCTGCGCCTGCTGATGTCGCAGCACCATTTCCGCGCCGTACTCCGCGGGGAGGGGTTGCAGACCATGCCCGCCCCGCTGGCGCGCCTGGTCGAAGCGCCGGACGGAGCATGACATGACGAACAAGGTGACCATGGGTTTCGAGCCGGCGAGCATCACAGTTGCTATCGCGGAAATCCTTCCGTTGAGGCCCGTCGACGACACTGCCCGCAAGAGCCGCAAATTCCAGCAGATCGCCGCATCCGTCCGCGAGATAGGGATCGTGCAACCTCCGATCGTGGCGCGGCGGCCCGAACTGAAAGGCAGGTATCTGCTACTCGACGGCCATCTCAGGATCGACGTGCTGAAGGACATGGGCGTCACCGAGGTGACCTGTCTGGTCTCCCTCGACGATGAGGCCCTCACCTTCAATCGGAAGGTCAATCCCCTGACGCCGGTCCAGGAGCACAGGATGATCCTGAAGGTCATCGGGCGGGGGATCTCCGAGAAACGCATCGCGCGGGCCCTGAATGTCAACGTCGAAACGATCCGCACCAAGCGGGACCTTCTCAACGGCATCTGTCCCAAGGTGGCGGCTCTCCTCAAGGACAAGCACTGTCCGATCAACTCATTCCAGGCGCTCAAGAAGGTCAAACCCCTGCGGCAGTACGAAATCGCCGAGACCATGATCGGGATCGACAACTATTCGGTCGCCTACGCGAAGACCCTGGTCTCGGCGAGCTCGCAAGATCAGTTGGTCAAGCCCGGCAAGCCCAAGGCACACCGTCGCATTTCCGCGGAACAGATGGAGCAGGCCGCACGGGAACTGGCCAACCTTCAGAACGAAGCCAATCGAATTGAAGAGACCTTCGCTGCCGATCATCTCAATCTGGTGCTGGCCGCCTCGTATGTCCGGTCTCTGTTGCGCAACTCCGAGGTCGACCACTATCTCAAGAACTTTCAGAACGGGCTTCGGCAGCAGTTCCAGCAGATTTGCGAAGCCACGGTACTGGTTTCGGAGGCCGCCGAATAGCGCGGACCTGGCGGCCTGCAGGATTGGGCCGATTCGATGGCTGCGTGGGAGCGGCGACCGGTCTCGATGGGGACCCGGACCAGCGTCCGGAGTATTAGAGTGTAAATCGGTGCCAATGCTTGACCTTTCGGAAACAAGCGAAATCAATCTGTTACGTAGCTGATCGGCGTCCAACCAGCGCGCCGAACAACAGCCCCCTGGATTGTAGCAATGTCAATGGGTTCGCGTGTCGATCGGCATCCGACAGCGATGTTTAACAACAGTCGAATTCGTCAGGTGCGCTCAGGCATCCCGAACCGTACCGTCGTGAAGCGGAACGCCCGCAAACCCGTGTAGACGGCCCTTCGTCCGCCGTTCCGGGCAGCGCCGATACGCACCGTGCCGCCGAGAGGTCGGGCCGGGCCGTGAGCGGGGCGGCGGCCGGATGTCCCGGCGAAAGGCCATCGCCACCGTTCCCGACCACCGGCACGATGGAGACGGCACCATGAATTCAGCAATCGCAATGCCCGGCAATGCGGCCACGTTTCTGACCCATTTCTTCGGCGTCGGCCTGGCCGACGACCGTTATGTCGTCGAGCGCTTCAAAGCGATGGTGAACGGCGACATCCGTCGCTGCCCCGACGAGGCGCCCGCGGCGAGGAAGGGCCAGCGCAAGACGAACTACGCCACTGTCACCCTGAAAGCGGTGAAGGAGATGCGCCCGGCGCGCAACGAGATCATCGTCAGCACCGGGCTGCGCACCCGTGTGTGGACGCCTCCCTGGATGCAAGCGGATTTTTGGTCCGATTCGGGCGATGCGGTCAGGTGCAGTCGTGTGTGTCCGGCTTCTCGATGCGGCGTTTCACGCGCCGCGGGCCTGTATGGAATACGCGGACCGGGCCGGAAGGAGGGCGTAGCCCGACTGTAGGACCGATCCGCCGCCTCGCGACATGATTTCCTCCTGAGCTATCTGGCGTCTGCGGCCGGCCGAGCCAGGCCGAGAAGTCCCGGCCCCGTTCGAATCCCTCCATCGGCGGCGCGAAAGCCTGCCCTGAGCTTGTCGAAGGGGCCTGGATCGCCATCGCAATCACCGGACCGATCCCCGGCACGCTCATCAGGCGCACTGCGTCTTCGTCCTGTTTCGCCTCGGCATGCACCTCCCTCTCCAGGCCGGCGATCTTCTCGTCGAGACCGGCGATCCGCCCGAGCAGAAGCCCGCCCAGCGCGCGCACCGCCTCCGGCAGGTCCAGCGCCGGATCGGCCAGCCGGCGGACATGGACCGGACCCTTTGGCGCCACCACGCCGATCTCTGCCAGATGGCCGCGCAGCGCATCGATCGTCTGGGTGCGCTGGCGCACCAGAAGATCGCGCGTCCGGAACAACATCGCGCGCGCCTGCTGCTCCTTTGTCTTCACCGCCACAAAGGTCATGGTCGGCTGCGACGCCGCCTCGCAGATCGCCTCGGCATCCGTCGCGTCGCTCTTCTGCCGCTTGACATAGGGCGTGACATAAGCTGGCGGCACGAGGCGCACCGTATGGCCAAGACCGCCGATCTCGCGGCCCCAATGGTGCGCCCCGCCGCACGCCTCCATCGCCACCTTGGCACATCGCGATGCCGTCGGCAGGAGGCGTCTACCCCATCGGGGGCAGGCGGACCCGATCCGGGGCCGCCAGCGTCAGCGGTCCAGGGAGGCCAGGGCGTCGGCCTTCGACGGATGGATCGCCAGGAACCTGTCGAACCCGGCGATCACCAGGACCGCCCGGAGCCGGTCGCCGAGCGCGCACAGCAGCAGCACGGCGCCGCGCGCCTTTTGCGCCCTGGACACCAGGATCAGGACCCAGTCCGGCGCTGCTGATGTAAGCCAGGTTCTCCAGGTCCTTGACCAGGGCGCGGTCGCCGTCTCGAAGCGCGGTCCGCATCGCACCGTCGAACCGGGCGGCGTTCGAACCGTCGACCCGTTCGGTCTTCAAGGTCAGCATTTTGGTCTTTCCCGGAATATGCCCGGCGGGCCGAGCCGCCGGCTTAACGACCAGCCGAACTGCGGTCGAAGAAAATAGCCGGGACCGGCCGCATGGTCAGCCGACCCGACAAACGGCCAGCCTCCGGACGTGGGTCCGCCGCCGCCGCAGGGCGCGCCGCCCATCCGTATGGCCGACCGGACGGATGGGGCCGTGTTACGACCCGGCCGGCTCGACGATGATCCGGCCGCGGCCGCGTCTGACGATGTAGCCGCCGCGCGGGATCTTCAGCGCTTTCCGTTCGATCAGCGGCCACAGGGCGTCGGCGATCCGCGCCGCGTCGCCGTCCGCCGGGACCGGCGCCTTCTGCGTCGCGAGCCAGTCGGCAAAGGCGCGCTCGCCGATGTCGCTGCCGACTGACTTGCGGAGCGCGTTGAGCTTGCGGCGCTGCCCCTTGTTCAGGGCGCTTTCGTCGATCGCTGGGGAAGGCATCTGTCCTGCTGTCCTCGGTATTGCGGGATCGGCCGCCGTCTCCAGCGATCATGACAAGGTCATAGCCGGAATACGCCGCCCGAAACAAGAGCGCATGGAGTCGGCTTCCCTGTCCGGACAACTGCCGACGCACCAGTCGGCTACGCACCCGCTCAAGCGCCGCGGCGGCTCCGATCCGCCGGGTCAACCGGCGCCGATTTCCGATCCCCCGTACGGCATGAATCAGGCTGTTGTTAGGCGTCAAATTTCGACCCCCTTGATTTAAGCCAAATCAACAAGTCAAGCCGCCGATCGGCGTCCAACAGGCGCGCCGAAGTCGACCTGGGCATGGCCCGGCGGGTGATGCAGCGGCACGAAAGCTTCGCGCGTCGACTGCCGCCGGGCCCGGACATAGTCCTTCACGATGGCATAGCCGCCGCTGAACCCGCGCTCGTCCCGCAGCCGCCAGATGATGCGGTGCACCGTATGCCGCTGCCTGCGCGGCACGTCCGGATCTGCGTCCGCCTCCAGGATCGCGTCGACGGTGCCGGTGAACCCGTCCAGCCTGGGTCTCCTGACCGGCTTCGTCAGGCGGTAACCCGCGGCGCCGAATAGCGCAGCATCTTCATCGCCGTGCGACGGTCCTGGCCGAACCGACGGCCGATGCCGGACGGGACTGGTCGGGACGGCGGTCAAGTCCGTGGCCAACCGACCGCCGCCCCGGCGGCGATGGCGCAAGGGAGGGAAATCCGCTGCGCCTTGGCCGCGTCGAGTATAGATCCTTCGATAGTTCCTCACCCTGAAACGAGACCGCCCTCACTCAGGAACCCGTACACGCTCTGCCACTTGTCGCCCCGGCAGCGGAACTTGAGCAGGTCCGGTCTCTTCTGCTTGAGATAGCCGAAGAAAACAAAACCATCCGTCACGCGAGGACTGCCGATCGCGTTGGTTGCTGCCCATCGCCGAAATTCCTGGCAGATCAGCCGTTTCGCCTTGCCTGGTTTCATTTCGACCCTTCCCGACCTGGAGATCTGCGGCCCTTTTGCCCTAAAGATGGCCGATACGGGGTCGCTCATGCGAACGCGGTGGGATCTTGACTTACCGGCCACCGGGAGCTTCTCCATGATTAGCCTTTGGCGCGCGAGAGTTTCCTGAAGCTGGTTCACCGTGTCGCTACGACTACAATCACCGTTTCATCTTCGACCGGGCGTTTCGTTTCAATGGACTGGATTTCATCGCGGAGCGGTTCAGCACCGAGATTCCGAAAGAACCGTTGCAGCCCGATGATGTCCCGGCCTCCGATTTCGAAGCGCTCAGGCTTCATGGCGCAACGTCTGTCGATCCGGCCCTGCGTGCGCTCCCTGAACGGCAACAGCGCCACCCGCCAGGCAGACGGAAGCGCCCATAGCGCCCGAGGCCGGTTTCTTGCCCGCATTGCCGGCTGGCGCGGATGCGGTTGCCAGCCCGCCCAGGCTGGAAGCGCCAACATGGCGAGGATCACCGCCGACGCGCTCGCGGTCCGCTCTAACCGCGACCGTTTTCGTTGTTTTTCTATCTTCGCTCTCCGGTCCGTTCGCACGAAATCCCGTACCGGTTTCCCGTTCGGAAGAACTCTTCATCATAGTCGGGAAACGCCGACTCTCAATTGCCATATTCTAGCATATTTTGCACATGTATTGACCGAATAAGCCAATATGTTTGCATATTATGCACAATAATCTACCGAGCTCGCCACCCAACTGAAAACCGGGCCCGTATCGCTCAATGCCAGACCGTACGATCATTCCGGGACGGTTCATGGCCGCCTGAGGCATCGTGGCGCAGAGTTATCGGGCTCGGAATTCGAAAGTTGTTCCGCCTGCCGGAACAAGGCAATTTTCCGGTTCATTTTTGCCGAAAACCTGTTGAAAGTACCGGGTCGTCGATTCTTCTCCGTCGAAATCGGGCAACATGGCGAATACGTGGTTCAGGCAGCGTTATTTCCGGCCGGAAGACGGCCGCGCCGAGGTTGCGGCCGGACTGGGGCGCCTGGTCGGAGGCCTGGGCCTCGACCATTATTCGTTCGGCCTGCACCGGCGCCCCGGCGACCCTGCCGCCCTTTGCCAGCCCGGCGGCCTGTCAAGCTGGCCCCGGGAATGGGCCGAGCGCTACGCCGCGCGCCGCTATTGCCTGCTCGACCCGGTCTGCGACCTGGCGCGGCGTTCGCACCGGCCCTTCTTCTGGGGCCGGGGCCGTTTCCTGCGCGCCTTCGCCAAGCCGCAGCGCCGGGTCCTGGAGGAGATGACCGCCTTCGGCCTGCTGTGCGGCCTGGCGATCCCGGTACGCTGTGCGCGCGGCGGAGTCGGGGTGCTCAGCGTCGCCGCCGCCGATCCCAAGCGCCTCAGAGTGGCGGTGCGCGGCGAACACGAACGGCTGTTCGCCGCCGCCTTCGACGCCCACGACTTCCTGCTCGGCCGGGCGGGCGCCCGGCAAAGCGGCGGCGCGAACTACGGCCGCCCCGCCGCCGTCCTCACGGTGCGGGAACGCGAATGCCTGTCCTGGACCCTCGAGGGCCGCACGGCCGCCCAGATCGCGGCGGTGCTCGGCCTGTCCGCCCACACGGTGAACCGGCACGCGTCCAGCGCCGCGCGCAAGCTGGACTGCGCCAACAAGCACCACGCCGCCGTCCGGGCCCTGCGCGAGGGCCTGCTATGAGACCTAGTGCCCGGACCTTGCCCCCTCGGGCGGTTCGCCGTCCAGCGGGTCGTATTCCGGCGCTCCGATGCACGCCGCCGCCGCCTTCAGTTCGCGCGCCAGCAGGTCGCGGTTAGCCGGCCAATGTCACCTAAAGTAACCACCCCGGAGCGAAGCGATGCGATCACGTTGTTGTCGGCAGGTTTCCTTTCGCGAATCCGGCTTCCGCGATATCACTCCCGAAGGCCTTGGACATGAGTCTCATCGCTTATTCATTAGCTTAACCTCGTTCATTTTCTCGAATTGCGCGGCGGCGAGCGCGTTACCGCGATCCAGATCGAGGCTCCGGCGGAGCGATGGTCGCTGCCCGGCCGGCGTCGATGCAGCCGACCCGCCGATCCAGATGCATGTCAGTGATTATTCGGCCATGCCGCGCGATGGCTGCGCTTCCTCGACATCCTGAAAGAGCCCAATGCAACGCGACACGCCCATGTTGGCGAGGTCGCTGTCTTCGCAGCGTAGATGCGTAAGGAGCGCGGCTTGGACCTCCTGATTCTTATATTGTGAGAAATACGCAAATAGTTTGTCATAGCACGCTGAATAACTGTACCGGAAACGCCAATTTCTGGCAATTGAGGGACAGCTTTTCGCCACTATAATTAACCGCTCTCCATCCCGTTGAATAGCATGTAATTCCGTGCACACAACCACCGGAGAGCGAAGATAGACAATCTGCGTAACGCTAGTCATCGCCGCCGCCCGGCATGGACCGCCCGAGTCCGGAGCGGGTTCGGCGTCCGGTCCGGTATCGTCCCGGCCTTCGTTTCGGCCGCCTTCGCGCTCTCCATCCCGCCTGCCTGGGCTGGAACCGGGACCGTCACCGCCCTGGTCGCCAACATCGGCAAGAAATCGGGAGTGAGCCAGGAGGTGTGGAACGCCCGGCCGCACGCCCAGGCCTTCGGCACCGGCCCGGCGGCGGCCGGCTACATCCTCGACAGCGTCGATCTGAAACTCCACTCCGGCGTAACCGGTACCGGCACGCTCACCGTCACGGTCCGCCAGGACGATTCCGCGGCCGATTCGGTCGGAGACAACACGCACCAGACCGGGGTCGGTTCGCCGAGCTCCACCGTCCTCTATACCCTGACCAATCCCCCCTCGGTCGACGCGGGCCGGAACAAATTCACCGCTCCGGCCGGCGCCAGGCTGGATCCGGCCGCGGTCTATTGGCTGGTTGTGGAATACAGCGGCGCCCACACTACCGGCGGACCCCGCTGGTATCATACCAACTCCAGACTGGGGACAGACGCCGGCGCCGCGTCCGGCTGGGGCATCCAGTGGGGGTTCAAGGGAGGCATTTTCAGTTCCTGGGCGTGGCTGGGAAGCCACGACTCGCTGCAGATTCGGGTCAACGGCACCGTGCAGAACAGCCCGGCGGCCTGCACGCAGGCCATTTCCGGGACGCCGAGGGTCGGCGAGACGCTGACGGCGCCGACGAGTGCCATCCGCGATGCCGACGGGCTGACCGCGCCGGACTGGGAATACCGGTGGATCCGGCTCGGCGCCGACGATGCGTCCGACCCGGTCGAGATCGAGGGCGCGCGCCGGCCGACCTATGTCCCGGTCGCCGCCGACGTCGGCAAGCGTCTCAGGGTCCTGATCGACTTCCGGGACGACGCCGGCAACGACGAGACCGTGACCTGCGTGGACACCGGCACGGTCGGGGATATCGACAGCGACCAGGCTGACGACGGCAAACCGGACGGCGACAAGCTCGAAGACAAGACTCCGCGGGAGATGCCGTTTTTCGACGCCACGGCAACGACACGCAGTGTACCGGAAAACTCGCCTCCGGGCGTCGACGTGGGCCACCCGGTGCAAACGGGCGAAGGCACGGAGGTCCCCGCCGCGCTGACCTACTCGCTCGACGGGCCGGACAAGGACAACTTCGTCATCGATTCCGGCCAGATCCGGACGAAGGCGGGGGCCATCTACGACCATGAAACCGCGTCCGCCCATTTCGTGACCGTCAGGGCAGACGACGCCAACGGCGGTTACGACACCATCGACGTGACCATCTTCGTCACGGACGTGGACGAGCAACCCACCAAGCCGGATGCCCCTTTGGTGAGCGCAATCGCGGGGTCGACGACGGGCCTCGATGTCGACTGGAGGGTGCCGGGCCGGAACGGCGGCCCGCCGATCGTCGGCTACGATGTGCAGTACCGGCTGGAAACGACCGGGCCGTGGCGCAACCGTCCTCACGCCGGCACGCGCACCGACACGACGATCGGGTCGCTGAGCGCTGGGACGACGTATCGCGTGCGGGTCCGCGCGCTCAACGGAGAGACCCCGAGCGAATGGTCGGACCCCGGGACAGGCACCACCAACAGCCCGGCGAACGGCGCGCCGGCCTTCCAGCACCGTTCGCAGACCCGCGACGTGGCCGAGAACTCACCCGGGAACGTGAACCTGGGCGAGCCGGTGGCGGCGACCGACCCGGACAGCGACGCGCTGACCTATACGCTCGAGGGCGCGGGCGCAGCCTCGTTCGCTATCGATTCGTCCTCGGGCCAGATCAGGACCCGCGAGGGCATTGCTTACGACTACGAGACGAAGGCGTCGTATCCGTTGACGGTCAGGGTGAGAGATACCGCCGAGGCCGCAGCGAGCGTTGCGGTGACGATCAACATCACGGACGTGGACGAGCGCCCTGCTAAACCGGACGCGCCACTGATCGACGCTCCCTCGGTAAGCGCGGCGCGGGACTCGACATTGATCCTCGATGTCCGGTGGAAGGCGCCGGGCCGGAACGGCGGCCCGCCAATCGTCGGCTACGATGTGCAGTACCGGCACGGAACGACCGGGAGGTGGCGCGGCCACCCGCACGCCGGCACGCGCACCGACACGAAGATCGGGTCGCTGAGCGCGGGGTCGAAGTATCAGGTGCGGGTTCGGGCGCTCAACGGGGAAACGCCGAGCGAATGGTCGGACCCCGGGACGTGGCGCCCACCGACAGCGAGCGCCGACGACCGCATAAGGCGGGCGTGGCTGGCGCGGTTCGGGCGAACGGTGGCCGAGCACGCGATCCATGGAGTCGAGGCCTGTCTGCGGGCGCCGCCAAAAGCCGGCTTGGCGGCCACGCTCGCCGGCCACGCGATTTCCGGGGGGTCCGGAGAGGCCGGCCGGGCCGTGCCGGCGAAGGCGCCGCAGGCCGTTGCGGCAGCCCCTCTCGCGGCTTTTTCGAAATGGCCCCACGCCGGCCGGGACGGCGGCCCTGACAGCGGCCCTGACAGCGGCCGCGACGCCGGCGCTGCGGACTTCGCGCGACCGGGCTACAGCGCACACGCAGTGACGCTGCGGGATCTGCTGACCGGAACTTCCCTTGCCCTGACCGCTGAGGCGCCTGCCGCCGTCGGCGGCACTGTTTCGCTCTGCGGCCTCGGTGCGCTGACGCGCTTCAGCGCGCGGGACCGTACGCAAGAAGGCGACTTCGCGCTCGACGGTGAGGTCGGCAGCCTGATGATGGGCGCGGACTGGAGGCGCGGCCCCTGGATTGCCGGGCTGCTGCTGTCGCACTCGAGGGGCCAAGGCAGCTACCGGGGCGTTGAGGAAGGCGCGATATCGTCGAGCCTGACCGGAATCTTCCCCTACGGTCGCTACCGCCTGTCCCCGCGGCTGACGCTTTGGGGGATGGCGGGCTACGGCGTCGGCGACCTCACGCTCAAGCCGAAGGACGACGAGCCGATCGGGACCGACATTGAGCTCACGATGGCCGCGGCCGGTGTGCGCGGGGTGGCTGTCCGGGCGCCTGCTGGCGGCGGCTTCGAGTTGGCGTTGGCCGCCGACGCCATGGCGGTAAACACGAGATCGGCGGCAGCGCGCGGGAGCAGCGGCAGCCTCGCGGCGGCTGAAGCCAGTGCGACCCGGCTCCGCCTCGGATTGGAGGGCGCCTGGCGGGGCATCGCGTTCGGCGGCGGCGCGCTGACACCGCGCGCCGAGATCGGCCTGCGCCATGACGGCGGCGACGCCGAAACCGGCTTCGGAGCCGATCTCGGCGCGGGCCTCGCCTGGTCGCATTTGCAGAGTGGGGTCTCTGCAGAGATGAGCGCGCGCGGACTGCTCACCCACGAGGCGCGCCGCTTCCGGGACGTGGGCCTCGCCGCCTCGCTGGTCTGGCATCCGGACCCGTCTAGAGGCCGCGGCCCGAAGCTCACGCTCAGCCAGAGCCTGGGCGAGGCGTCGAGCGGCGGCATGGATGCGCTGCTCGGGCGCGAGACCCTGGCTGGGCTGGCGGCGAGCGGCAATCGCCGGGGGGAGCAACGCCTGGATATCCGGTTCGGCTATGGCTTCCCCGCCTTCGGCGACCGCTTCACCTCGACGCTGGAACTGGGGTTTGCTCTCTCGCACGCCCACCGCGAATACAGCCTCGGCTACCGCCTCGGCCCGGTTCAGAGCGGCCGGAACAAGCTGGCGCTCGAACTCGTGGCGACCCGCCGTGACAGCGCAAAAGGCGCCGCGGAGCCGGAGCACCGCGTCGGCTTTCAGCTGGCGGCCCGGTTCTGAATAGCTGGAACGGCAGGCCGCAGGGCCGCTGTGCCGTCTCAGGCGTAGCGACGCAGCCCGAACGAGTTATGGTACTGCGGCAGGTTCCTGACAACGGGATTACCGGAGCCGCGACTCCTCTCCAGACATCCAAGTCTAGCTCTCTACCACAATTCGAATCGAAGATCTGCCGCTTTTCGACGGCGGCCAGGGCCATTTCCACTGAGTGCATCGCCCACCGTGCCGATCTCGGCACACTGCCCGATGCACAACCGCCGACACGACTGCCGAGCCAAGTGCCGGCGCTTCCGCCGACCCGCTCGGCACGGTGTCTCGTAGAGCCTGTCCCGGACCGCGATCCGGGGCTGCCCTCGCTCCTGTCGGCCCAGTCGCCCGCTCACTCGCCGCGGCGGCTCCGGTCCGCCGGGTGCACCGGCGTCGATTCTCCGATCTCCCGTACAGCTCGAATCGCCTGTTTGACCGCCTGGAGCGGCCTTGGGTCTCACACCCCACGCATCGCTGATGCAGGTGTGCCATGGGGCCCCATGACGTGCCCTATTGGGGACTTCCGCGGTCAAACGGGGTCACGAGAATGTTGGAGCGAGCGTGTATCACACCGATACACGCGAATCGTCATCGCCCTGACCCCGCAGGACCCCGCATGTCCCCCACCGATACACGGCCGGCATACGCCCGAACACGGCATAAACACGGACCGATACACGCGCGCAATGCGAGGTCATCGCGTTTTCCGGGCCGATTTGCCGTCGCCGGGCATCGATCCGGCCTCGATTTGCGTCCGGCAGTTGCCCCGTGTCGACAGATTTCCGGTCGGCGCTCTCCTTCGCTGCAGGCGCATCGCGCTCTTGCAAAGGTCCCCCGCGCACCGCCAGAACCGTTCGGAGTTGGTGGCATATTCGCCCCTGCCAGGTCAGCAGGGGGCGATGCCGACAGTGCTCGAACAGGTGGAAGTGACGTCAGCGCGGAGGGCTGAATGACACGGGACAGCTTCTGGAAGAACAATCCCCTTCTCATGATGGCCCGGGCACACGAACTCGGGCGGCTTGTTGAACATCTCGATGCTGAACAGAGGGACGGTGTATGGCGTGAGGGAACGTCCATAGCGGTCCCGGTTCTATTGTCCCTCGCCGTCGAGATCGGTTTGAAGGCATGGCACCGCAGTGAAGGCAAGGAGACCCCATTCAAGACTCACGATCTTCTGGAGCTGTTCGATGGCCTGGGAGAGAACACGCGGAGGCGCCTTGAAGACAAGATGCCGGAAGTTCCAGGCCCCATTCCGGATTGGCCGATCTATCCGGGCATAAGAAACGCATTGCGCCAGAACAAGGATATCTTCACGCAGTGGAGATACGCGCATGAACACGATGCCCTGTTTGTTGAAACAGGTGTCCTCAAGGCAGCCCTCAAGGCTATCGTCGACGAATATATCGTCGAGATGCCTCCGGAGCGCCGCCTTCAGGGGTAGGCCTTCGCGGCCATGGCCTGCATGAACGCGGCGCCCACCCGCTGCCGACAAAGAGAGTTTCGACTTTTGCTCCGGTCGGTTTGGCGATCCACGATCCGGGCGACTCGCCCGTCTGCCGGGCCGATTTGCCGTCTCCATGCACCCCTCCGGTCGACTTTTCCACTCGTCGGCCGAGCGAATTTAGGAGCTAACTGGCCGCTGCCTCAGCCGGTTCGCGCTCTTCCCCGCGCCCCTCGGGGACCGTTGGGAACCGTATTTCGATCGCTGACGCGGCCGTCAGACTGCGGCGCAACACCGCAATCGCGAACTAAATCGCCCCCGCGCTTCACCGATTTTTCGGTTCAACGGAATATATGGAGGCATCGGCGAGGGACGTCGGTGCCGTCCGCCCTATAGGCGGGCGCCCTGACAGCGCATTTCGAGAGGATATGCCATGCCCAAGTCGTCCATCGAGGAACTCGTCGAAGCCGCACTCGACCGCCTGCCTCCACAGCACACCGAGGAGGTCGTGCACGATGTGTTCGAGACCATCGAGAACGATCCGGCCCTGCTTCGCGAGTACAAGTCGCTCTGCGATCAATACAAGACGTCCGCCGATGCAACTGTCGGGATATCGCCCCGGGCAGGTCGCGCACATGGCCCCGGGTCGCGATCACCCGGTAGCCCCGGCCGAGATAGCCGCCGATGGTCCGCGCCTTGACCGGCGATTCGACGACCATCACGTGCCGGCCGCTGCGCTTCTTCTTCCGGCCGCCGCCGCCTCGCGCTCCCCGCCACCCGCTCCGTGCCATCGCCCTTCTCCCGCCGCGGCGGTCCGCCCCCGGGTTCCGGCGGCGCGCAACGGGAGAAGGCGATTAGCGGCATGAAACGCAATATGAAAATGCCGATCCGAGAAACATCCATGCCGACAGCGACATGTGGATGAACTCGAACCCGCGGCATCACCGCGTCCCGGAAACCGGGATTCAGGCGGTTGGACGTACCGGATTGCGCATGATCTCTACTGTTGTTAGGCGTCAAATTTCGACCCCCTTGATTTAAACCAAATCAACAGGTCAAGCCGCCGATCGGCGCCCAACAGGCACGCCGAATAACAGGCCTGGAAGCTCGCCCCGCGCGACAACTTCATCGGATGGACGCCCGAGAAGCGTGAGAAGAACCTCTCGCTCGTGATCGACAATCCGAGGTTCCTGATCTTGCCCTGGATCGAGATCCCCAACCTCGGCTCGCACATCCTCGCCATCGTGCGCCGACGCCTACCCACCGACTGGACCGAGCGCTACAATATCACCCCCGTGCTGATCGAGACCTTCGTCGAGACCCCGCGATATACCGGCGCCGTCTACCGCGCGTCGGGCTAGACCCGCGTCGGGACCACCCAGGGCCGTGGGCGCTACGACAGGCCCACAAAACGAGCCCAGCCGAAAAAGGACATCTGGCTGCGCTCCCTCCGAAAAGATTGGCGGCGCACACTCAATCGGTAGAATCACACTCGGGCGCGGGTAAGCATCTGCTCATCCCCCGGAACCCGAACGGTTACCGCCGGAATGGCTTATCGGCGCCATGTGCCGCCTGCCCGGATCCCGGTATTGAAAATTCCCGCATTCGATTTGATGACCCGGTCCGCGTTCATCGCTCCGGCGCCCGCGGAACCGGAGCAATCCACGATCCGCCGGGACACCCGAAGGACCGGGAGATCCGTCGGGCCGTTGCGGCCCGCCGCGAGGCCGGAGACGTCAACCGCCCCGGCTTTGGGGCCGGGACACAGGCTGGGTGCGGTTTCGGACGCCGCGCCAGGCCGTCGCGGGACACGGAAAAAGACGCATCCAGTAACTTCACGGGGCCCGGCCGACGAGCATGTCGGGCGAGAAAGCATTGCCGTTACCTCGGGGAGTCGAGTAGTCGAACCCTAGCGCTCATTCTGATGACGGACACCCTTTGGTGGGCAAGGAATTCGGTTGACGCGAGGAGATATGTTGACTAAAATTATTGCTGATATTCGACCGTATACATGCTCAGCAGGATTTATTCAAATTGAGCAAGGTCATAGCATCGAATTCCACGACTCCTTTCGAGCAGGAAGTGTGGCGATGTATTGATCGGAATTACCTCGCAGACCTTGCCAAAAACCTCGTTGATATCCCAAGCCCTACGGGTCAAGAGCGCGATGTTGCAGTCTTCTACCGCGACGCGCTCGCAGAGGCAGGTGTGCCAGCCTTCCTTCAGGAGATTGAGTCCGAGCGCTTCAACGCGATTGGCCGGCTCAAGGGCGACGGGTCTGGAATTACACTAATGTTCAACGGGCACCTCGACACGTCTTATTTCGGCGCCGGCCGCGAGCTGCCAGACTTACCGGGTTACCGCCCAAAGGCTTGGGAACAAGATGGATGGCTTTATGGGCTTGGCATCTACAATATGAAGGGGGCGCTCGCCTGTTATGTAGCTGCTGTCCGAGCGATCATAAACGCAGGTGTAAAGCTGGCGGGTGACGTAGTCATAGCGGGTGTCGCCGGCGAAGTTGAAATGGGACCTATCGATCGCTTCCAGGGGCGTACATACCGGGGTGGGGGTGTTGGTTCGCGGCACCTCGTCACTCACGGCGTGACGGCCGACATGGCCATCTTCGGAGAGCCCACCGCACTCAATTTAGTGGTCGGCCACATGGGCTATGTGTTTGCAAAGGTGACCACTCGCGGCACGCCGGCCCATGGTAACTATGGCGACCCCACTGACAACGCGATATTGAAGATGATGCGCCTTATCGCGGCGCTGCAGGTTTGGGCAGACGACTACAGGCGCACACATACCTATAGAGGGCGTGGTGCAACGGTTACCATCGGTGCCATCGAAGGTGGCACCCCGTTCCGCTGTTGCCGCATGCCGCTCGAATGCTCTGTTTACGTAGATGTTCGTATCGTGCCAGGCGCGCACCCTATCGACGTTCAGTATGCGCTCACCGATTTTCTGCGGGGCTTTAGTGAGTGCAATCCCGAGATTTCAGCTGAACTCGATTGCTATGTAACGAATCCCGGTGTCGAAATCGCGGAGTCTCATCCGCTCACTCGCGCAGTAGCGGAATCCCATCGCACAGTCTTCGGAGAGGAAGTAGTCATCGCACCGGAGGGCTGGTCGTCCGATGCTGTGCATCTCTGCTCCTACGGCGTACCAGGTCTAAACTACGGTCCTTCTGGACGCACGCGTTCAGGAACTATCGGATGGGATCCGGCGGCGGGTGAACACGTCGCTATCTCCGATCTGTTGCGTGCAGCGAAGGTCTACGCAAAGACAATACTGCATCTTTGCACAAAACCACGCGCAGAAGTGATGCCAACCCGTCCACCGCTTGCTTGGGCAGCGGCTGGAAGCTAATCGTACAGACACATGACATCTGAGCGATATCAAATAAATCATCAGGTTGTCGGTATCGCGACGTTCTATAAGTCGCAAATTTGCGAAGATTTAGATAAATTGGATGCCGACGTGGCAATAGTCGGAATTCCTTGGGACGAGGGAGTCGGGTACATGCCAGGCGCTCGCTTCGGCCCGCGAGCAATTAGGGAAGCATCCACCCGTTACGGCTTCAACGATCGAGGCAATCGGACCAGCGGCTATTGGGACGTGGACGAGGAACGGCGGTTTCTTAGCGACGTGCGAATCGTCGACTGCGGCGATGTAGACACGCTCTATACAGACTTCAGCTACACAAATTCGTCGATCACCGAGACAATCAAGAAGATTCTCGCCGCTGGTGCGCTACCGGCTGTCATCGGCGGCAATCACTCGACTACACCGGCAGTAGTCGCAGCATTCGAAGCGCTGGGGCCCATCGACGTAGTGCATATCGACGCGCACATCGACTACCGAGATAGCGTTATGTCGGTGCACTATTTCGGTGGTAGCCCGATGCGGCGTGTATCGGAGCTGCAATTCGTGCGCCATATTGCGCAACTTGGACTACGCGGTTGGGGTACACGGGAGGAGGACTACAAAGATTCCCTCGCACGCGGTAACCGCATTATTACTGCGCGGCAAATTAAAGGTTGGGGTACAAAGCGCACGCTCGAGGAAATCCCGAAGATGGACCGCGTCTTTGTGAGCCTCGATTTCGACGTGTTCGACCCGGCTGTTGTGTCTGGAGTCGGTAGTCCAACCCCCGGCGGATTGAACTATGACCAAGTCAAAGATCTGCTCGTTGGAATCGCACGGCAATCCGAAATCGTCGGCTACGACTTGGTTGAAGTAAATCCACTAGTCGACCGGACGGGAAATTCTGCTGTTACGGCTGCGTGGCTGAATCTAGAGTTTCTTGGGGCAATCTTCGACCGTGATCATCAATGATTGCCCGAGTCGCATGAGTATACATCCGGTATACTCAGGTTTACAGAACCAATAAAAGGAGGAGACACCATGACCTACATGACACGAAATCTCATAGACAATGCCTTCCTACGCGCCCTGTTGACAGGGGTCGTTATCATGGTCGCGCTTTGCATCGCTGGGCAAGCGCACGGAGGAACTCTTGACGACATCAAGAAGCGGGGGAAGATTGTTGTTGCGACTGAAGCGGCCTACCCTCCTTTCGAATTCGTAAAGGACGGAAAAATTGTAGGTTATGGCAAAGACATTCTCGATGCCTGTATCGAAAAACTGGGTGTAAAACTAGACCAGCTTGACCTACCGTACCAAGGTATATTTGGCGGATTGATGGCGAAGAAGTACGACTTTGTCGCCACCGCCGTCGGAATGCATCCGGAACGGCAACTCAAGTACGCCTTCACAGTGCCGATCGCCGAAGGCGCGGCCGCTGTGATGAAGCGCGCTGGCGACAGTCGTATCAACAAAGCCGAGGACATCTCGGGTAAGATCGTTGGCACACAGCTCGGATCAGCCATGGAGAAGATCGCGTTGGCGTTTGAGAAAAAACTCAAAGCCAAGGGCATGACTGGTTATAAGGAGTTGAAGCTATTTAAAGCGGCACCGGAAGCGTACTTGTCCCTCGCCAACGGTCAACTGGACGCCGTTATCCAAAACTCTACACAAATCGGGCTTATGATAAAGGAAAAGCCGGGCATTTATGAGACCGTCGAGCGCATTTGGGAGAAGCGGTACATGGGATGGATCGCGCGACCCGACTCCAAGGATTTGCGCGACTTCTTCAGCAGTTGCATAATTGAGCTGCGCGACAACGGTAAACTCTACACGATGCAAGAAAAATGGTTCGGTTTTCGCATGACTATTCCTGACAAAGATTTTCGCGTCCCAGGTGCTCAATAATTTTCAATGATGGCTGCGGCCGGCGCTGCTCGTTGGCCGTAGCCTCTTTCATACGTTATAAGCGCCGGCTCAGGGCGTCGGGTAATATTTTGTACCATGATTTTTGAAATCGATTATACGTTTAATGCTTTCGACCCGCTTGGGCGGGCGGCTGTGGTGAATCTCTTCTTCGGAATATGTTCGGTTTTTGTTGGCTTTTTTGTTAGTATAGTGTGGACACTCATCGGGACACTGACGGTCCGACCTATCGTTTGGATGTTGACTTTCGTTCTCTCGTTCATCCGCGGAACACCTCTATTAGTACAAATATTCTGCATTTACTTTCTGCTCCCTAGGCTTGGCCTAGAATTGAGCGCCACCGCGTCGGCGCTTATTGCATTGACGCTCCATACATCCGCGTTCATGACGGAGATCATGCGTGGCGGTCTTGCTTCTATTCCGCCCGGCCAATATGAGGCAGCCCGTGCCCTCGGGCTGAAAGGTGTTGCACTCTGGTTTCGTGTCATCATGCCCCAGGCGGTGATTAAGATCGTGCCGCCGCTCATCAATGAGTTCGTGCTGATGATGAAGGCCACTCCGCTAGTGTCAGTAATTGCTATCACCGAAGCGTTGCGGACTGCGCAGCAAATTTATTCAGCCAATTTCCGAGCCCTTGAGACTTTGGTTGCCCTAGCCGTAATCTTCTTTCTTCTGAACTTTACGATCAGTCGGCTGGGTCACTTTGTTGAGCGCCGGCTTCGGATTCGCACATTGTAGCGTTGGGAGGCGGTTCATGGCATTCGATTTAGAGTTTATGAGAACCTATCTGCCGGTCATCCTTGACGGTTATCTCATGACGCTCTCGATCGTCAGTGTCGCCTTTGTCCTAGCGTGGGCGATTGGCATCGTCGTCGGGCTTTGCCGCCTATCGCGGTATGCGGTGCTGCGCGCAATCGCGATCACTTACGTCGAGGTGATACGGAATATCCCCTTAGCTATACAGGTTTTTCTTATTTTCTACACGCTTCCATTTTTCGGGATTTTTCTCTCAGCATACGCGTTCGGTGTAATCGCACTTGCAATTTACATCTCCTCCTATTATGCCGAACTTATCCGCGGTGCCGTGAACTCGGTCCCATTAAGCCAATATGAATCGGCACGCGGCGTGGGCATGAGTTATTTGCAGGCGATGCGCCGTGTAGTCTTTCCGCAAATGTTCGGTTACCTTATTCCACCTGCAACAAATCAGACAATCACCTTGATCAAGGAATCTTCTGTTCTTTCGATAATTACGGTACCGGAACTTACCATGGCCGCGCACACGGTGTCGGGCATCACCTATAGCTATGTCGAGGTATTTCTAATGATTGCGGTTCTCTACTGGGTGACAACGCTAACCCTGCTGGTGGCGTCGCGCTGGTTGGAATTTGTGACACAGCGTTACCGTTATCTCGAATCACGGCCTGGAAGTCGTACCGGCGCGACGGAACTTCATTTGGAACGGGCCGATCGATGACAGCACGTGGCGCCACAATAGAGCTTCGCGGCGTCGCCAAGTCCTTCGGTCGGGTGCAGGCGGTGTGCAATGTCGACCTGCAGGTTGCCGCCGGTGAGGTGATCGTCGTATTCGGACCAAGTGGTTGCGGCAAGAGCACATTGCTTCGTTGTATCAATTTCCTTGTCGAACCAGATGCTGGATTCGTGTTTATCGACGGCACACCTATGGGTCGCGTTCCCTTGAACGGGGGAGCGAGGGTACGTCGAGATCGCGAAAGGAACATCAACCGCATGCGTGCCGACATCGGCGTAGTGTTTCAAAACTTCAACCTATGGCCGCACCGTACAACATTCGAGAACGTGACCGAAGCGCTCATAAGAGTCAGAGGCATGAAGGAGGAGAAAGCAGAAGCACGAGCAATGGAGGCCCTGAATCAGGTGGGTATGGCTGCTTTCGCGGACCGTCTTCCGGCAAGGCTTTCAGGGGGCCAGCAGCAGCGGGTCGCCATCGCCCGGGCACTCGCTATGGATCCGAAAGTACTTCTGCTCGACGAGCCAACGTCTTCTTTGGACCCGATTCTCGTAAACGAGGTGCTCAGCGCTATCCGTGACCTGGCACACCAGGGACTAACCATGCTGATTGTGACTCATCATCTCGGGTTCGCGCGGCAACTAGCAGACCGCCTCGTGTTTATGGATCACGGCGCAATTCTCGAGCAAGGTACGCCCGACATCGTGTTGAATTCGCCCACATCGGACCGTCTGAAGGTTTTCCTTTCGCTCATCTTATCCGGAGCGGCGTCGGCGGAAGGACCATCCGCTACCTTGTCAGACCGTGCACAAACGCTTGATTCGAAGACAACACCATGACTAGAGAACTTTTGATCGAGGCGGGATACGGCGGGCGACTGGACATACGCGAAGGTGAGTTACTCGAGGTGGTGAACGTCGATGGGCAACAAATCTGCGACCTCTTCGCCTTCAACGCAAATGACGTTAAGGAGTTTCTCTCACCAGCGCACTGCCGGGCGACACTGCGGCGGGTAACGCTCAGGGTCAACGACAAGCTCGTAAGCGTGTATCGACGACCGATGATCGAGATCGTGCAGGACACGTCGGACGGCGTACACGATATTTGCTTTCCCTCCTGCGATCGGCAACGCTACTTGCTTGGTTTTGGTATACCCGGCCACCGCAACTGCCGCGCCAACCTTGCTGAAGCCGTAGCGGATCTCGGCATCCCCTATGAATACCTGCCTGATCCGATCAACTTATTCCAGAATACGCCCATTCGGAGCGACGGCAGTTTTGAGACCGGCACCTCACCGGCGCGGCCAGGCGACAAAATCGTGCTGCGGGCGCTCATGAACTTGATTGTCGTCGGCTCAGCTTGTCCGCACGATATTTACCCGACCAATGGCGAACAGATTACTGACGTCAAATTTGTCATCCGTAACGACTAGAACCTAGCCATGGCGAGTGCATCGAAATCACGCATCGTAACAGAGAGGGTGCGCTGTGACTTAGTTGTCGAGGGCGGGGTGCTCCTTACGCTTGATGACGAAGATCGTCGCATCCCCGACGGCAGTATGGCCATTTCGGGGAATCGCATTGTGGCGGTCGATAGCCGCGACGAGATTGCACGTCGCTTTCGTCCTGTCTCCACAGTTGATGCCAGGCGGCACCTCGTGCTGCCAGGATTTGTCAACGTACACAACCATACACCCACCGTGCTGTATCGGGGGGCAATAGAAGATGTGGGTATCGCGCCTTCCTATATGTCAGGGATACCGAAAGCATATGCGCTCTCACGGGAGGAAAGCTATCACCTGGCGCGTCTCGGACTCTATGAACTCCTACGCTTCGGGACAACCACCGTTGCGGACTCCTTCCACGATCCGGAGGCCCTCGCCGAAGCTCTCCGGGACACGGGGCTCCGCGGATTTGTGAACGGACGCATTCAGGATGTAGAGGGTGCCTCCCTGATCAAGGGCGGGACACTTGAGCACCGGCACGAGCTGGGTGAGCGCCGGCTCGCGGATTGCCTCGAATTCATCAAGCGCTGGCATGGTGCTGCCGAGGGGCGCATCCAGGGACTGCTCGCCCCGCACGCAACCAACACCTGTTCTCGCGAACTACTGCGGGAGGTGCGCCGTGCTGGCGAGAAACTGCCGGTGCGTTTTCATATCCATCTCTCCCAGAGCAAGTCCGAGAACGACCAGGTTCATGAGCACTACTGTATGACACCGACTGAGCTGCTCGACGATGTGGGACTTTTGGACGAGCGGTTGGTGGCAGCACACTGCCTATTTGTGGAGAATTCGGATGTTAAGCGCATCGGTATGGCGGACGTCGCCGTTGCACATGTCCCTATCGGTAACGCAAAGTCCGGGTTTCTCGCACCGATCCTGGAACTGGAGCGGGCCGGCGCCGTTATCGCCATCGGCAGCGATACCGTTTCGGCCGATGTCTTCGAATCTATGCGCACGGCCATCAGCCTTGCGCGCATCCGCGGCACCGGTCATACGCTCAACGCAGCGCATGCGCTTAGGTGGGCAACTCGCAACGGCGCTGCAGCGCTCGGCATCGCGGACGAGGTGGGCATACTTGCGCCCGGCATGAAGGCTGACGTCATCGCGATCAACGTGGATTCACCAAATCTGGCACCTCTTGTCGATGTCGCAGGAATCCTCGTTTACAGCGGCCGCGGCACCAACGTGGACTTCGTCTTGGTCGACGGGCGATTTGTGCTTCGGGACGGACAACCGGTGCAGTTCGACGGAGCAGAAGTGCTGGCGCAAGCGCGTAAGGTCATCCGCCGCCTATGGACTGCGGAAGGCCGGCCACCGTTGATGTAATGGCGCGTAGCGACGAATCGAGCAGACACTATGGACGCTCCAACGCCAGTGTTATGGAAACTGTCCATCACGCGCCTCAGCACGATGCTGGAGCGAGGCGAGATCTCGGCGATCGAGCTTCTTGATGAGTATCTCAGACGGATCGATGCAGTAAATCCGACGTTGAACGCAATTGTGCATCTGGATCTGGACGGTGCGCGAGCCGCGGCCAAAGCGTCGGATGCACGGACGGCGAGGCGTGCTCGACTGGGCCGGCTTGATGGCATTCCATTGGTCGTCAAGGACAACATCTACGTGCGCGGCGTGCCCGCCACCTGGGGAAGTTATCTGTTTGCTGATCATGTTCCGAGGGAAGATGAAATCGGTGTCGAGCGGTTGCGCGACGCCGGGATGGTGTTGCTCGGGAAAACGAACACGCCGGAATTTGCGGTCCAGGGTTATACGGGGAATTTGCGTTTTGGCGTGACGCGCAATCCCTGGAATCCAACGCTCACGCCCGGCGGATCCAGTGGAGGATCGGTTGTAGCTGTCGCCTGCGGGATGGCACCCGCAGCCCTTGGAACAGACGGCGGTGGCTCGGCGCGCCGCCCGGCTGGGTATGTCGGGATCGTTGGGCTGAAAGCGTCCACTGGGCGCATTCCTCGGTATCACGGTTTTCCGCTGATCAGCCTCGACTTCGAAGTCATCTGTCCCGTCGCGCGCACCGTTGACGATCTGGAACTTCTGTATCGGCGTATGGCGGGTCCTGACCTACGCGATCGGTCATCGATGCTGTTTTCACGAGCATTGCCCGTGAATACGGCCACCCGAATGAAACCGAAACGTATCCGCTACATAGAACGCGTAGCCAACAGCCCGGTGGACCCTACTATCGTTGCAAGCGTAGGACACGTGGCGCAAAACCTGGAACGACTGGGCCACCACGTCGATCTCGGCCAAGCGCCCTACGAGCTTGATTTACTAGACCGGATCTACGCAGTCATCATCGGCACTTCCCTCGCCCATCTCTTGGCGCCGTATTCCGAGAGGCTAGACGAAGTCGGAAAACCGGTACGCGCATTAGCCCAAGCCGGGTACAGCGCGCTCGACTACCATGAGGTCCTGCGCGCAGTACACAAGATGCGTGCACACGTTGGGGAGCTTTTCGAGAATATAGACCTGATCTTGACGCCCAGCGCCGCCGCTATGCCGTGGCCTGCAGAGCAAGTCTATCCACCGGTTATTGCGGATCAGCCGGCAGCCCCGCGCGCGCACGCGCCCTACACCCGATTTGTCAATGTGGTCGGTTATCCCGCTATTTCACTGCCTGCCGGCGCCTCCCTCGACGGCACACCGATTGGCTTTCAATTAATTGCCCGTTTTGGCGCAGAAGACGACTTACTAGAAATTGCCAGTCAATATGAATCCGCCTATCCGAACCCAAATCGCTGGCCTGACATCTAACCCCGCATTTTCCGTACAATCCGGTCAACAGATGCGGTTTGGCTTTGATTCCGGTATAAAGACCAATGTGTTTGACGCATGTCAACGGCGGCAGGCGCATCATATATACCGTTCCTGGTCCGGCGCGGGGTTCCGCTGATCAACCCGATCGGCGGCCATCAGAAGCTCAAGGCTCCTAAAGACCGTAACGTGTTCGGCCTTTTGCCACTGGGCGAGCGAAACGGCGAGTCGCTGGCGCAATATGCACTGGACGTTCTCAAGGCGAAGCGCGTTGCCATCTTCAACCAGAACGACAAGTTCGGCACCGATATCCGCGACGGCGCCTTCGACGAACTGAAGAAGCGCGGCATGAAGCCCGCGGCGGAGACCACCTATGTCCCGAGCGACGTCGACGTCAGCGCCCAGGTTGCGTCGATGCGCAAGGCGAATGCCGACGCGGTGATCTGTGCCTGCATTACCAAGCACGGGGCGCTGCTCATCAAGGAAGCGCAGAAGCTGAACTGGAAACCGCATTTCGTGGCGCTCAACACGATGGGCGACCCGATCGCAGCGGACCTGACAGGCCCGGCGCTCGACGGCACGATCATCAACCTGTTTGTCGCCGTCGACACGATGAAGCACCCGAAGGTGCAGGAAGCGACCAGGATTCTCGCGAAATACTATCCGAAGACCAAGCCCGGATACTGGACCTACATGGGCATGGCAGGCGCGATCGTCTTCGTCGAAGGCCTGAAACGGGCCGGAAAGGATGTCAGCCGCCAATCCTTCATCGAGGCCCTGGAGTCGCTCGGCAATTTCGAACCGGGCGTCGTGCCGCCGGTCAAGTGGGACCGCAAGAACCACGGCAGCGCAAACGTCATCGGTTTCGCCAATTGGCAGGGCGGCAAGCTTCAAGTCCTCAAGGGCTGGTAGAGGACCGGTAGAAACGACGCGGAAGGGCCCCAATGCCGGGCCCCTTTTTCTTTCGCCTCCAGCTCAATCCTCGATCTGGGCCTCTGGTCTCGGCACCGTCTCATCCAAATATCTCTCAAATGGGTGTCTCTCAATCCAATGCTGCGCGATGTCGATGCGCCGAGCGATCCAAACCCTTTCCTTGGATCGAATATAATCGAGAAATCGAATCAACCCGGCGGCCCGGCCAGGCCGTCCGGTTAGGCGAGGATGCAAGCCGACCGACATCATCTTCGGTCGCTCCGCGCCCTCGTCGTACAAAACGTCGAACGTGTCCTTGAGGTAAGTGAAGAAATGATCGCCGGTGTTGAATCCCTGGGGCGTCGAGAAACGCATGTCGTTGGCGTCCAGACTATACGGAACGATCAGCAACGGCTTGCCATTCACAACCTCCCAAAACGGCAGGTCGTCGGCATAGGAGTCCGAATCGTAGACGAAGCCACCCTCTTCGGCGGCGAGCCGCCGGGAATTGTCGCTCATGCGGCCGGCAAACCAGCCGAGAGGCCGCTCCCCGGTTGTCAGTTCACAAGCCTGGATCGCGAGCCGCATATGCTCGCGCTCTGTATGAATGTCGACCTGGGAATAGTCGATCCAACGGTAACCGTGGGTGGCGATCTCGTGCCCGGCCTCGACCATTGCCTTCGCGACCTCGGGGTATCTTTCCAGGGCCATACCAATGGCAAATGCCGTGAAATGCGCCTCATGCGAAGCGAAGATCCGCATGAAACGCCAAATTCCGGCCCGGCTGCCATACTCATATACCGATTCGACCATCAGGTTGCGCCGGCCCTCCCATGCTGACAACGATGGGTGGCCTGGCATGTCCGTGAGGATGCCTTCTGACGCCGCGTCGCCGTGGAGCAAGCAGTTCTCGCCGCCTTCTTCGTAGTTAACGACGAAATTCACGGCGATACGCGCATCGTTCGGCCACTCGGCATGCGGTGGCTGTTCGCCATAGCCGACGAGGTCACGGGCGTAGGGGCTCATTTGCTTTTCTCCTCAGCGCTTGCAGCCTGGCAATGACATTCGTCGGCTATCACCGGCCATCGATCATGCCATGGAGCAATCGCCTCGTAAGCCGAAGCGGCCGCGAGCACACGCTCATCGTCGAGATGGCGGCCGACAATCTGTAATCCGACCGGCAGGCCATCGGCGGTCCATCCGGCTGGCACGGTCGCAACGGGTTGCCCGGTCAAATTGAAGGGAAACGTCAGTGCTGTCCATTTGGTCGGCGGCACGAATCGACCGGCTATCGTCTCCGGACCGAGCAGTCCGATTTCGAAGGGCGGCACCGCCGCTGTCGGCGTCAGCAGCAGGTCATAGCGGTCCATGAAACCTGCCATGGTCCGACAGGTTCGCTTCTGCGCGAGATGCCCGTCGGTCAACTCCTCTGCGGTCCAGTCCCGTTCCAGCAAGTCGACCAGATGCGGCGACATCGCGTGGCGGTGTTCGGCCACCAGGGCGCGCATGCCACGCAAATCGCTGTTGAATACGACCAGTGCCCAGAACGCCGTCTGCTCGTCCAGCAAATCCGGCGCTTCCCGCTCAACCCGGCAACCCAGCGTGGTTTCGAAGCGTTGCGCCGCCGCTTCCGCGATTGCGGCAACCTCCGGGTCGACGACAGCGTAGCCGAGGTCGGAACTGAAGGCGATCCTACTATGTACCACATCTGCGCGTGTCGCCGCATCCTGCCAGTCGACGTCGTCGCACGGGATCGAGTGCCGGTCGCGCGGGTCGGGGCCTGCGATCACCGACAATGCCAGTGCCGCATCCGCCACGGTGCGGGTCATCGGACCGATATGCTCCAGGAACTCCCAACTCGACAAGCCCGGATAACGCGGATCGCGACACCCAGGAAATAACGGGACCCGCCCCCAGGACGGCTTGACGCCAACCAGACCGCAGAACGCTGCCGGTATGCGGATCGAGCCGCCGGCGTCGCTACCGAGCGCGAGGGGCGCCATCCCGGACGCGACCGCCGCAGCCGATCCAGCGCTTGAGCCGCCGGAAGTCAGATCCGTGTTCCAGGGATTGCGGGTGGTTTCGAATACCGGATTGTGGCCGACGCCGGCATAGGCGAACTCCGGCACGTTGGTTTTTCCCAGGACGATCGCACCCGCCGCTTTGAGACGTTCGACGACAATGTCGTCTTCCTCAGGAACGAAGCTGGCGTAGGCCACCGAACCCTGAGCGCAGCGCTCGCCGCCGACGAGGATCGTGTCCTTGATCGCGACGGGAACGCCGGCAAGCGGACCCGGGTCAGCGCCGTCGGCGATCAGTTTCTCGATCCGTCCGGCTGTAGCGCGCGCTGACTCGGGCATCGGCGTGCAGAAGGCATGAACCTTCGGTTCAAGTCGTTCCATTCTTGCCAATGCCGCAGAAACCACCTCCCTCGGCGAAAGCTGCCTCGAGCGCACCGCAGCGGCAATATCGGTGGCGCTCAACTCGCAGATGTTTTCGCCGACCATGGTCTCAGTACATGTTGGGCAGAAACAGCACGATGCCGGGAAACGCCACGATCAGGCCCAGGAAGACCAGGAGTACAAGAAAGAACGGCAGGCTCGCGGACGCGACGTAGCCGAGGTCGCGTCCGGTCATGCCCTGAAGGACGAAAAGGTTGATACCGATAGGCGGCGTGACCAACGAAATCTCCAGGATCACGATCAGGTAAATCCCGAACCAGATCGGATCGATACCGGATGCGTTCACCAAGGGCATGATCACCGCGCCGGTAAGGACGATCAGCGACATGCCTTCAAGGAAGCACCCCAAGCCAACGAACAATACCGTCAGGGCCAGGATGAGTTCTATTCGCGACAGCTGCATCGCCGCGACATTCTCGGCAAAGAAGCGCGGAATGCCGGAGTAACCCATGGCGATCGACAGAAACGATGCGCCGGCGATGATGAATCCGAGCATACACGAGGTTCGGGTGGCGCCGGCGACGCTGTCGACGAAGTTGCGCCAGTTCAGCGTTCCGGAGAATGCCGAGATCACAAGCGCGCCCACCACACCCAACGCTGCGGCTTCGGTCGGCGTTGCGTATCCGCCGTAGATCGAGCCAAGGACGGCAATTATCAGGAAAACCACAGGAATCAGATGGCGTGACCGGTACAGGCGCCGCAGCAATGGCATGGAGGGCCCGGGAGGCGGCATCCGGCTCCGGTTGAGCAACGACCACCCGACGACCGAACCGATCAGCATGAGCACGAGCAAGGCTCCGGGGATCATCCCCGCAATGAACAGCTTGGCGATGGAAACATTGGCAACGACGCCGAAAACGATCATTCCGATAGACGGCGGGATCAGCAGGCCGAGCGTGCCCGAAGCGCATAAGGTCCCGATCGTGACCCGCTCGTCGTAGCCCAGCCGTTTGAGCTCGGGGACCGACATTTTGCCGACCGTCGCGCAGGTGGCAGACGACGAGCCGCACACTGCCGCGAACAGGCCGGATCCGAGAACGTTCACATGGATCAGACCGCCCGGAATGCGCGACAGCCAGGGCGACAGACCGGCGAACAGCGCCTCCGACAGCCGGGTTCGGAACAGAATTTCCGCCATCCAGATGAACAGCGGCAGCGATACCAGAGTCCAGCTGATGCTCGAACTCCACACCGTGCTGGCGAGAACCTTGCCGGCCGGTACGGTGGTAAACACCGCCATCGTCACGGCGCCGACCAGCGCCAGGGACAATGCCACCCACAATCCGCTCGCCAGAAATGCGAACAGCATCAGGGCGAGAATGATTGACCACAGCGTATGATCCATCAGCCCTCACTCCGATGGCCGATGCTCTGCCGTGACGTTTGGCTTGCCGTGTAGGGCGCGGGTCAGCGAATCGATGCCGGCAATCGTCAGGCCTACGACGCCAAACGCCAGGGCGCTCTGCGGTATCCACAGCGGGATTGGCAGCAGGCCGAATGACATGTCCCCGAAACTGAACGAGAACCAAGCCAATTCGATCGCATACCACGCAAAATAGCCAGCGATTCCTGTCGCTGCCAGAGACCCCCAGATTTCCAAGCTGCGCCGCCACGGTTCACCGAGCCGGTCGAGAACCAGTTCGACCCGGATGTGACCGCCGACCATCAACGTGTGCGGCAAGGCCAGGAAAAAAGTCGCAGCCATGCAAAATCCGGCGAATTCGTCTGCGCCGGGGACGATCAAGCCGAACCAGCGGCCAACGATCTGCGACAGTACCAAGCCACCCAACAGGACCAAAAAGCTGCCGCCCAGAGCCAGCGATGCCGTGTAGAACGCATCCAGCAGACGTCGCATCAGGCCGGACGAGCGAAGCAGCCGATCAGCATCCGATCACGGGGCCGCTCTTCCTCCAATCCGCATCTCAGTTCCTGTATGCCGCAACAACGGCTTTGCCGCTTTCACCCGCCTTGGCGAGCCAGGAATCGAGAATCTTCCGGCCGACAACGCGCAACTCGCCGACAAACGCCTTGCTGCCTTCAGTCACGTTCATGCCGTTCTTCTTGAGCGTCGCCAACTGTTTGTTAATGACTCCGCGAGCGGTATCCCACGCATATCGATCAGCGCGCTTGCCGGCTTCGATCAGTGCATTCTGCTCGGCCGGCGACAATTTCTTGAACGCGCGCTCATTGAGTATGACCGCGTTGGTCGGCACGTGGGAGCCAACGTGCTTGAAGCTCTTCACGAAGTCCCAGCATTTCAATGCCAGGCAGAGCTGCGGCGCCGTGAACATCCCGTCAACCAGACCGGTGGCAAAGGCCTGCGGCACCTCCGAGAACTGCACCAATGTCGGTTGCGAACCGGTCAACTCGAAGAACCGGCGCGTCACGTCGTTGTAGACGCGAATCTTCACGCCTTTGAGATCCGCGACCGAATTGATCGGCTTGTTCGAATAGAATCCGCTGGTCGGCCACGGCGCGATGTAGAGAACACGCATGCCGCGCTTGGCGAAGCTCGCATCGATCTTCGGCCGCAATACTTTCCAGAGTTTCTGCGCTTCGTCGAAGCTGTCCGCGAAAAACGGTACATTGTCGAGTTCGTATAGCGGGTCCTCGTTGCCGAACTGGCTCAACAGGATCTCCCCCATCTGCACCTGCTCGGTCTGCACCGCGCGCTTGATGTCCGGCAGTTTCACCAGACTCTGATTCTTGTGCAACTTGATCTTCAGCGATCCGCCCGAACTCTTCTGGGCATCGTCGATGAAACGCTGAACAATACCTGTGTGATAGAATGCATCGCCATAGCCGGTAGCCATGTTCCACTCAGCGGCACCAACATTACCGACAAATGCGACCGACACCGCGGCCGCTAGACAAACGGTCCTCATCGGTTCCTCCTCGATTTTGTGTATTCCCTTTACCCGCATCCCCCTCAACCAATTGTTGCCCGACTGTATCGCGACGGTGTCTCCGGAAGCAAGGACGCTTCAAGTTTCGCAATGGCGACCAATGAAAGCGAGAGTTGCGCCGATACATTCCCGAGAATGAGAAATCGCGACGCCATGCCGTGCGCCGGCAATGACGTGAAGTTGCGCGGCCCCACCGACCGCACTGCGAATGTCGCACGCGCACTCAACCGAGACGAACGGACTGGCTTCGCCCATAAGCAGCAATAACGGTGTGCTGATCGAAGCAAGGCGAGGCTTCAGATCCATCTTGCGCAGCAGTTCGCCCGACACCTCAAGGATCACGTGCCGGGCGCTGCGAGTCTGAAGCCCGTCGAGATAGGCGTAATGGGCATCGGAAATCACACCGGCGCCGAACCGGAATTCCATCATGCTGCGCGACCAGGCCTCGATCCCCTCGGTCTGCATCACCCGATCCCAGTCGCCGACATTGCCGCCGATCCAGCCGCCTTGATGCGATGCATTGATGGAGACCACGGTGTGCAGCCGATCGGGATGGTGAATGGCAAGGTGATATCCCATGATGCCGCCGAGCGATTCGCCGACGAAGTGAATGCGGTCGCCGCACCCTGCCGCGTCAGAAACCGCCAGAATATCTTCTGCGATTCCATCGAACGACCACGGGTAGCCGGCTTCGGGGACGCTGGAGCGACCGCACCCGCGCATGTCGATGGTGACAAGCCGGAACCGGGCAGCCATCGCCGGTAGCCAGTCCGCCCAAATGGTGCCGTCGAAACCCAGGCCGTGCATGAAAAGCACGCTGGGTGGATCGTCGACCCAAGCCGGCGTCAGATCGATGACATCGTAGTACAGTTCGCCTTCTGCATGGTTGAGGGTTGGCATCGACGGACCTCACATTTCCCGGATTTTCTCGAAGCCGAATTCGAGGCCTTGACGTCGCAGCCAAAATCGGACTTCACGCCGATCAACATATCACCGTTTCCACCGGAATTTCGCCGCTAATAACCGCCTGGCGGGTGCTCGTCTCGCGACAGTCCATGATCCGGTAGAGCGAGATCCAGCGGCGGCGATCCGAGACCTGATCGGATGCTCTGCGCTCTTCCACGGACCCAGCCGCGGCGCACTTCAGTTCACGCCGCGCGGCAGTCTCGGCACGATCCTGGAGTCGACGGGCATCGGCTCCGGAACGACTAAGACTGACCCTCCCTTCTCGCGAATGCCGGTCTCGGGCGCGGCCGGGCCAGGATTCGAACCTGCGACCTTCAGGTTGTGAATGCTGCCAACTGTGTTCCGTTTTCGACATGCCTCGACAGGAAAAACGATGCTTCGCGACTTGTCAGGATCTACGCGAGTCGGGTCGAGGAGTCGGCTATGGCCGCTATCCGGCCATTACGACAGGTTTTCTTCTTAGACCCTGTTCGTTATACTCGGGCACCAGCAGAGTCTTGGGGGCAGCTGCGCGCGCCGGTGCGCCAGCGTTTGAGTGAATTCGCTTGCGAATTGATTACGCAACAGAAATAACGGAACTACAGCGAAAATATAGGAACAAAAAAATGATGAAAAACAATGAAATATTGTCGATATAGGTATTATACCCTTTATTGCGGTCGTTTATTGGCATGACAATTCAATGATTGCCGCCCTCGCGGCCGCGACGAGCTTGCTGTTTCTCGCCGCCTGCAGCGGGCGGTGGGGGCGGACCAACCGTCGCCGCTTCGCAACAACCTGTACAACAGCCGCCACTCCCGGCTGAGGATCTCGACCCCGATCACGGCCAAGCGCCCGCCGACCCGGAGCCTGATGGCTATCCGGACGACAACGAGACACCCGAGCCGGACCCGAATGATGAACCATTGCCACCGCCGGTCCCGGAGAGCTTTGAGGATGCGGCGACAAGGTTGCTCGATCTCTCTGATAGCGTTATCCGCGCGCAGGCTGGCCCTTGCGGTGACGACTCCACCTGTCTCGCCTTCGTACTTGGCGGTCTGATCGAGACCCATCCTCTCCGCGACGACACAGCTCTCGATGAGCTGGAAATCAGCGGCCTGACGTATGAGCCGGTAGCCTCCCGCAACGGGGTCTCGCTCGTGAGGGCGCGTCGCTCCGGCGACACTTTCGACGCTTCCAGCTATGGCGGCTGGCTGAACCACAGTTTCTTCAACGTTCATGTGAGCACAATCACCACCAGGAATATAACAATTAGCAGAAGCTGGTTTCCCGATGCGTACTCGGTCGGCAATGCGATTGAGACCAACCCCACGCCCATTACCAGGAGCGCAACGTGGAACGGTGCGATGGCTGGCGTGGACATCAGCGACAGCCCGCGCCTGGGCAACAGGGTTTCAGGCGATGCCATAATCGGCATTGCCGACCTAGCGCGACCGCAGGTTGACGTCGCCTTCACCAACATCCGAGACGAAGACACGGGGATGTCTCGCGCCGATATGGCGTGGAACGATCTCGCGGTGAGGAATGGCGTGTTCAATGGCGCTCGGCTTCGGGGTCAGTTCTATGGGCCGGAACATGAGGAGGTCGGCGGCGTGTTCAGCCGCGACGGAATCCTCGGAGCGTTCGGCGCCAAGCGCGAGTAGGCTACGACGGCCGGGGCTCCTTTGAATGGTTGTTGGCTAACCACAGGGAGTACGCCCTCCCACCGCTGACACATAAACTCGTACGTCACCGAAAACATGATCAAGGCGGACAGCCTTCGGCGGCAATGCATTGAGTTAACATCCACACCCCTAATCGCTTGGATCTTTCGATGGATCACCCTGCGCAACCGTTGCCAAAGAGCCGTTGACCTCAACATCCCGCCAGCACATCGATCCTGTCCGCGATCCGCTGTGCCGGTTCGCGCAGCTGCACGACCGTCCAGTCGGCGGCGTAGCCCTCGGTCACGTCGCCGGGCCTCGCATGGTTGACCAGCCGCTTGGTCAGGGAGCGCGGCAGCATCAACTCGCGCTCGGCCACGGTGATGAAAGCGTTGCGCAGGCCGTGGAACCAGAACTTCGCGCCGCCGGCCTCCGTGATTGGGACGTAGTGCTGGTGCAACTCCTCGACATGTCCCGAAAGGCTCGTCGGCGACGGAAATACCCATCCCTGAAGCTTCGCCGGCATGCTGGCGCTGTCCGCCCGGCGCCCGGCGAGGATGTCCCCGAGCTGACGCGTGACAGGAAGCTCCAGCGGCACCCCGGTCTTGGTCTCTTCGACTCTGAACAGACCGGCCTCCAGATCGACCCGATCCCAGGCCAGCGCCATGATCTCGCCCCGGCGCATGCCGGTGTAGAGGCCGAACAGCAGCAGGTCTCGGTGCACCGGGTTGACCACCGCGGCCTCGATGCCGTTGCGCCAGCGCGGCAACACCTCGGCCGGCGCCGAGATCCGCCGCCGCGTCTTGCGGTGGTAGCGCCCGCCCGCGGCCAGCCACTGCTCGACCGGATTGCGCAGGTCCTCGTGGTCGACGCAGGGCCGGCGGTAGACCGAGCGCAGGAAGGACAGGCACTGGTTGGCCGGCATCCTGCCATGGCGCTCGGTGATCGTATGGAACCGGGCCTCGACATCCCGGCGGCCGATCGCGTCGAGCGGACGCCTGAGCCAGTCGCCAAGATAGAGGTCCGTATAACGCCGATAGGCCCGCTGGGTCGCCGCCGACCGCCCATTCCCGGCCTCGATATACTCCGTGCAGGCGTCCCCGAGGGTCGGCAGGGCGCGCGCCCCTGCGCGCGCTCCGGCGGGGTCGCCGCCGCCGGCGACCCGGCCCAGCAGTTCCTGGGCCAGGCGTCGCGCCCGGTCGGGGGTGACCCGGCCGTAGCGGCCGACGACGACGCGCTTGTTGGGCGCCTTGCGCCCGCCGTCGCCGGCCCGGTAGTTGACGATGAAGGACTTCGTGCCCGAGGGCTGGACCCGGCAGCCGAAACCGGTCAGCTTGTCGTCCCAGGCGATCCAAGGCCTCTCTTCAGGCTCCAGCGCGTCGACAGTGCGCTTGGTGAGTGTGAGCTTGACCCTCGCGATGCGTTTTGCGCTGTGACTTTCCATGGGTCGACTCTACACCGCAGGGCGATCCAGTCAACCCGAAGATCAACACATGAAAGGAAACCGGGGTCTGTCGATCATACCTGTCTGGCTCTACATGGCATCATTGCGAAGAGGTAACATCTTGAAACATGGCATTAATTGTCTATTGGAGCGCATTTGTGTGCACTCACGTCCCTATATGACAGGGAGGTTTCAAACCCTCCCCTACAAATTCACCGGACAAAAAACCGCTCCGGCCGAATCTTCGCCTGTCCGCGCCGTCGCTACGGATAAAAGCGCTGCACCTGCCGGACATCGCCCGGAATACGGGCGCGGACGACCCTGGCTTCGGCCTTTGCTTTTTCCTTCGGGCCGACGACGACCCCGGCGTCGAGATCGAACGAACCGCGGGCGCCCAGGCTCGACAGGGTGAGCCGGTTCCAGATCGGCCGGTTGCCGACGCTGCCGCTCAGGCTCACCGTGATGCCGGAGAGGCGGTAGCCCGTCCGGTTGGTCACCTGCACGATGAGCCGCCGGAAGCGGAAGACCGGCTGCGCCGAGACGTAGCGGCCGGGATTTTCCGCGATGTCCAGCATCGCATAGCGCGCTCGCGCCGCCTCGCCGACATCGCCCCTGGCGTTGACCGCGGCCTGGAACAGGCTCTTGGCGCCGGACCGGTCGCCGCTTTCCAGCTGGAGGTTGCCCAGGGCGTATCCGGCCAACGAGGTCGGCAGGAGGGCATAGCTGTATTTGAGATCGCTCGCCGACCGGGCGCCGTTGCCCAGCGCCGACAGGGCGAGGCCGCGGCCGAGATAGTGCTCGTAATAACTGGCGTCACGACGGATCGCGCTATCGTAGGCCGCGACGGCCGCCTCGTAGCGGCCCATGCGGGCGAGGATCTGGCCCTTGAGGCCGTGGAACTGCGCCTCCTGCGGCACCCGGGCGATGGCTTTTTCGATCAGGGGCAGCGCACTCGCCGGCGCGGCTGTCATCACGGCCTTCGCCTTGTCCGCCGCGGCGTAGGCCGGCTTGCGCGTGCGCAGCCAGGCAAGCTGCGTATCGTAGCGCTTGCGGCCGAAATCGCCGCCGGGCGGGTACTTTGTGAGCGCCTTGCGGTTGTTCCTGACCCGCTCCTTGGACGGCGGATGGGTCGCGAACAGGCCGGTCAGCCAGTCCTGCCGCCGCCCCTTGCTGAGCGCCAGGAACTTCTGCTGGAGGGTGACCGCGGCGCGCGTGTCGTAGCCCGCCCTGTGCATGTATTTCATGCCGTAGAAGTCGGCCTCGCGCTCGGCGTCCCGGCCATAGCTGCGGTTGATCAGCGTGAAGGCGAGGCCGGTGCCGCCGAGAATGTAGTTGATGTGGCGCGATTTCCGGCCGGAGAGCGCGATGGCGATCTGCGCGGCGCCGAACAGCAGGTTGCGGGTCAGCGCCTGGCCGCCGTGGCGCGCTGCGGCGTGGACGACTTCGTGGGACAGCACGGCGGCGAGCTCGGCCTCGTTCTCCATTTCAAGCAGCAGGCCGCGGTTGACGGCGATCTTGCCGCCGGGCAGCGCCCAGGCGTTGGGCGTGCCGTTGTTGATGACGACGAACTCGTAGGGCAGCTTCGTCCGGTCGCTCTTGCGGGCGACCCGCTGCCCGACCCGCCGGACATAGGCGGCCAGTTTAGGGTCCGTCCTGAATCGCCCGCCCTGGGCCTGCTGCAGCGGCCGGTAATGCTGCTTGCCGAGGTCGATCTCGTCCCGCGTCGAATAGGGCGCAAACTCCCGCTCGCCGGTAACCGGATTCTTCGAGCAGCCGGCGAGGACCGCAGCCGCGAGGAGGATAGCGAGCGGGAGCGTTCCAATGCGCCGGAACGCGCAGTTCGGGCGGGGCATTGCGGCGGTCATGCGTCTCCTCCACGCTCGAATGCCGGGAGTGTCAAGATGACTCCTAACACTATGTGTTCCCGTTTTGAACCCTTTCAATTATCGCTCGTACGAGGTGATTGTCATCGTCGAGGACTTTTCGATCCGGCGCCCGTCTCCCCTCCATCCGTCATTTCGACCGAAGCCGCCCGGAGAGCCCGTCCTGAGCGAAGTCGATGGGGCGGCGCAGCGGAGAAATCTGTACGGCGCTCCGCTGGTACCGAAGCGCGGCGCGTGGAGCGGGGCACAGCATCGGGCGGATTTCTCCGCTCCGCCCCGAATTGCATTCGGGGCTCCGGTCGAAATGACGGGAGGGGATTGAGCGAACGGTCGAGGCCATACTGACGCGCAACCCACCCGTCCGGGCCGGCGAGTCCGGCCTCCGCTATCCGGTTGGTCGGCCGGAGTATAAGACGTAGGATGCCGGTTTCCCGCCGGGCACGGAAAAGACGGATATGGTCACGGTGCCGAACCCCTATCTGCAGGAGCCGTGGACGGAGATCGCGGACTTCGCCTACCTGACGCCGCTCGTGCTGAGACGGGAGGTCGAGGCGCTGCTGCTGCGGCCGGACGACGGCATCGACGCCGAGTATATCGTTGCGGAGCCGTACCGGGTCGGTTTCCGGCTGGACGGTGGCGACGAACGGCAGATTGAGGTTCCCGCAGGCTTTCTGTCCGATCTGGTTTCGGCGCCGACGATCGCCGCCCTCGCCGGCATCCGCCGGATCGGGCCGTACCTGGAGGCCACGATCGTGCACGATTACCTGTACGTGGCGTGGCAGTATCTCGAAGACGAAGCGGACCGGAAACCGCGACACGAAGACCGGCGCTTCGCCGACGAAGTGTACCGGGCCGCCATGATTGCCGCCAAGGTTCCCGGCCACCAGGTGCGGCTGATCTACACTGCCGTCAGGACGTTCGGCCGGTCGACCTATGGAGGAGAAAACCCTGGATCGTTCGCTGAATTGCCGGAACAGCGGTCCGGTCTCGTTTAACGGGGTATCCGGGCGAAAATTTCAGGACGGCGGGTCAACCCGTCGGACATAGGCGGCGAGCCACGGGTCCTTCCTCAAGGCGCCGCCCTGGGCCTGCTGCCGCAGCCGGCAATGCTGATTCCCGAGGTCGATTTCGTCCCGCATCGAATTAGCCGCAAACTCCTTCTTGCCGGTGATGGGGTTCCACTACAAACCAGCGAAGACTGCGGTGGAGAAAAGTAAAGGGATGATGAAAATGAAGCAGAAAGAAGCAAAATTGTCTGGCATAAGTAAAATGAAACAAATATGTATTCGAAAAATTCTTTTGTTTTAAATCAACCGAATTACCTCGCATATTCCACCTACTCACGATTTTCGCCACTGCACATTCCCACACGAATGATCCACAAATAGATCTAATCAAAATCCATTTTTTCCAGCCTATATTTTTCCTCCAATATTCCTGTAGTTGCAAATTTCATAAGATGCGTAATAGCTCTGTTTAGTCGTTCATCCGGATTTTTTTCTTGGCTGCTAAAAGTGTATTGCAATAAGATCTCGCCTTTGAGCGAGCTTCCTCAACTCCTAGAAATTTCATAGCAACCCTAATATGTCCTTCCGCTAAGGATACGATAGGATAAGTATCTCCTTCCCATCCATCAACACTCAATTCTTCCAAGATTGAAATTGCTTCGTTCAAATACTGAAGATAGTCATCTTTTGATGCAACATGTTCAGCAATAATCAACAGCTGTTGTCCATAGGCGTGTTCAATTTGCGGCGAAATAAACGCCTGGCGCGCAGTACGCAGAATATCTAGTGCCTGTCGGTGATATCCAAAACCGCGAAGAGCTAACCCATACTGCAACCAATATAGCCCGTCGACATGAAACTTGGTTTCAAACGTCTCGTAAACTTTCTTTACGCGAGCGACATCGCCTTGCATCATCTCACGAACGAAACGGTGATTAATTATTGATTTAAAAATAGATCCATCTTCTTTACCAACTTTCTTCACCACAGGTGACTCATAATCCGCATAAGACAACAATAGAGCTATTAAGCAATCTTTGACTAGATCCGGGTCAACAACCTTTTCAAAGAGCTCCCTTACGTAAACTGGGTGTCGGGCTGAAAGTCTTCCGCGACTATTTACGACAATGCCTTCCACCTGCGACATCAGCGAATTCACATTATCCGCAATACCCAAATTGCCAACAGCTCGACCGACAATATTCGGGCTAGACGTACATCTATGAATGCTTCCCAATCCAACCAAAACAAGAAACTTTCTGTACTCGTCTTCTCCAATGTTAGCGTAGTCATTTTTAATAATTTGAACAAACCCCATTCCAGTAGTTGCTTCAAGTAATCCAATCAGTAGTTGCCTATCGGAGCGTCTATAAATTTCATTCATCCTTTCCGCCGCCGACATCTTCTCTAACCTGGTCCACGGACCAAAACGGTGAATTTTCTCTAATATAAGCGTTGCATCATTTCTGGTAATCCTCTTGACTGTAAAACTGCCTGAAACCTGATCTCGTAAGATATCTCGCACTCGTCTCGTCCAAATATTAATTCTTTCAGAAAAAATTATGCAACCATTTCTTAGCTTACGGTCATTGATGCACTCCGCTAAGGATGAATGCATGGAGTCAATTTTGTCAATAAAAAGAAAATATTTCTCTGAATTTAATTCTTCAAGTGTTTGGATTACATTTTCAATGTCAGAAACTGCCTCTCTTAAGAAATATACCGGAGTATTATCCGCTTGGCTCAAATTCAATGCAGCTGTCATTAATGCGGTACTCTTTCCCGTTCCAGCTTGCCCCACCTAAGCAAAACATTTACCTATTTTCGATTCAGTTCTAATTTTTTCGACAAATTGTTCAATTTGGGAAATTCTTGCCGGTACATCGTCTACGATATCCCTCCAAGTTGGCTTGAATCCTTTGTAGAAATTACGTATGCTACCACTGTCCGTAGCGTCTAAATTACGGGGTAATGCGTCGGGACTAACTACAGTGACGTTGTTTATCGCGCGTTTTTGTGATAATGTAAATTTGACTTTTAAATGCTTGTATTCAGGTCTGCGTGCCGTAGCGAGATCCCAATCCGAAGGCACTTTGGGGATTTCTAGTTTCATCCAGTTAGCGAAATCAGCTACGGTTCCAGATATGTGTGTGAGATTCAGGGAGTTTAAATGATGTTTTTCGATTTCTGTAGCATTTGGTGTAATTACATACCCCTGTAAGGGAGAACGACTAAGCTCTTCACGCATCATAGCAAAAATATGCTGCAGTATAGGTTCGTTTAGTCGAGAACCTATATAAAGAAAAGTATAACTTCCTGAATTTTGAGCAAGCTCTCTGTACCAAGGTGGGAGCCTAGAAGATTTTTCTCCATATTCTTGAGGAGAAAAAATGAAACCATCTTTTGGGTTATTTGTACATCCATTCAGTTTAATCAATTGAACAGTTTGAAATAATGTATCTATCTCTTCCAGATTTGAAGCAAAATTAAATGAATTCAATCTTTGGGAGGACTTGCTTTTTATTGCACGCTCAAGGCAGTCGTCAATATTTGTAGTGTAAATTCGAGACCAAGGATACCGGGTGATTGAAAGATATGCTTTAGAAGGTTTTGTATTAGTTAGGCGATATTGCAAATATTGATATAGTTTGGCCGAGTTTTGGGATTCGAATGCGGAATACACAACACTCAACGGTTCATTATTATAGTTCCATCCAATTTCTTCAGCAAGTTCTTTTGCTAAAGTGTTGCCGAGTGGAATAGGATTTCCCGAATAATCTAAAGAACCGGCAGAAGCGCCTGCGCCAAGAAATAGCATTAACCGACCGTCAAGATATTCTTTTTTAATTCTAGGTAACATAATTTACTCCCAATTAGATTGGATTTGCTTTCCAAGGTGGCGCAGTGTGTGCATTTCTAAGCAATTCGAAATATTGTCACAAGTACTCAAAGCGATAAAATTATCCCACCTCGAACACCGCATCAATCTCCACCGCGACATCGAACGGCAGCGAGGGGGCGCTGACGGCGAAGCGGGCGTGCTTGCCGCGGTCGCCGAAGATGGCGACGATCAGGTCGCTGGCGCCGTTGATGACCTTGGGCTGGTCGGTGAAGTCCGGCATCGAGTTGACGAAACCGCCGAGCTTGACGCAGCGCGTCACACGGTCGAGGTCGCCGCCGCACGCCGCCTTGAGCTGGGCCAGGATGTTGATCGCCACGATGCGGGCGCAGGCCTGGCCGTCCTCGACCGTAAACGCGTCGCCCAGCTTGCCGATATGGCTCAGCTTGCCGTCCTGGAACGGCACCTGCCCGGCGATGAAGACCAGGCTGCCGGTCACGACCCAGGGGACGTAGTTTGCCGCCGGCAGCGGGGCTTCGGGGATCTCGATGCCGAGTTCGGCGAGGCGTGCGTCGATGGCGCCGGTCATGGCGGGCTTCCTTTGCAAATGGGTGTCGCTTCTGGGCGGATTCGCGCCTTTGAGTAGCGGTACAGCGCGGCGCGGGCAAGACTGGACGCCTGCGGCCGGACGCGGCATTGTCGCGCCATGCTGAGCGCAGCGCAGAACGACCTGCTGACCCGGACCGGCCCCGGCACCGCCGGCGGCGCGCTGATGCGGCGCTACTGGCAGCCGATCGCGCTGTCCGAGGAACTGGCTCCGGAATCGGACAACCCGCGCCCGGTCAAGGCCGTGCGGCTGCTCGGGCTGGACCTGGTATTGTTCCGCGACGAGGCCGGGCGGCTCGGTCTGATCGACCGCCATTGCTGCCACCGCGGCGCCGACCTCGCCTTCGGGCGGCTGGAAAACGGCGGCCTGCGCTGCCCGTTCCACGGCTGGCTCTACGACACGAACGGCGCCTGCCTGGAGCAGCCGGCCGAGCCCGAAGGCTCCGACCTGCACCGGCGGGTGCGTCAGCCGGCGTATCCGTGCCGCGAGCGCAACGGCATGATCTTTGCCTGGCTGGGCGAGGGGGAACCGCAGCCCCTGCCGGACCTCGACTGCTTCGCCGCGCCGGAGGCCTACAGCTTCGCCTGGAAGGGCTGGTGGGAATGCAACTGGCTGCAGGCGCTGGAGGTCGGCGTCGATCCGGCCCACGCCTCGTTCCTGCACCGCTTCTTCGAGGATGACGACGCGCGCTACGGCCAGCAGTTCCGCGACCGCACCGGCGACATGGCCCAGACCGCGGTGTTCCGGGAGTACGACCGGCCGGACATCCACGTCGAGACAACGGGTTACGGTTTGCGGCTCATAACGCTGCGCGACCTCGGCGACGGCCGCCGACACGTCCGCGTCACCAACCAGGTCTTCCCGCACGGCATCGTGATTCCGATCTCGGCGACCATGAACATCACCCAGTGGCACGTCCCGATCGATGACGAAAACTGCTTCTGGTACACGCTGTTCACCGACTACTCTGCAACCGTGGACAAGGGCCGGATGCGCGCCGACCGGATCGGCAGCTGCACCCTGCCGGATTACCGCTCGATCCACAGCCGGGCCGATAACTGGGGCTACGATCCCGCCGAGCAGCGGCTGCGCACCTATACCGGCATGGGCGAGGACATCAATTTCCACGACCAGTGGGCGGTCGAATCGCCCGGACCGGTCCACGACCGGACGAAGGAAAACCTCGGCACGACCGACGCCGGCATCATGGCCTACCGCCGAATCTTGCGGCGGGCCCTGAAGGAGGCGGAGGAGGACGGGCCGGTCCCGTTCGAGAGCGGCGCGGCCGACGACGCGCCGCTGTCGATCGACACCATCGGCCCGGCGGCAGAGTGGCGGACGGTCTGGCGCAAGGACGAGGCGGCAAGGCGCGCCCGCTCGCCCTGGGCCGCGGCACTGGCGAACGACGCCCCGGTCACGGGCGAGGCCGCCGAATGAGCAGGCCCAGGGCGACCGTGGGCCCGGGCGTCGGCCGCACCGGTTTCGTCGCACGCCACGGCCTCTGGACGCCGGAACAGGCGGACGCGGGCGCCGATCTGGCCGGGCGCATCGACAGCGGCGAGGTCGAGACCCTGCGCTTCTCCTTCGCCGACCAGCACGGCATCGCCCGCGGCAAGGCGCTGATCGGCGAGGCGGCGAAGGCGGCATTGGCGAGCGGCGTATCGCTGCCCTCGACACTGCTGACCAAGGACACGTCGCACGCCACCGTGTTCCCAGCCTTTTCGAAGGGCTCCGGGCTGGGGTTGGACGAGCTGACCGGCGCGTCGGACATCGTGCTGGTCGCCGATCCAGCGACCTTCGTCATGCTGCCCTGGGCGCCGCGGACCGGCTGGGTGCTGTGCGACGTCTATTTCACCAACGGCCGGCCGGCGCCGTTCTCCGGGAGGCGGATCCTGAAGGAGGCGCTTGCGCCGCTGGCCGCCGAGGGGCGGCGGCTGATTACCGGGCTGGAGATCGAGTTCCACCTGTTCCGGCTGGAAGATCCGCACCTCGCGCCGGAAGACGCGACCCAGCCGGCCACGGCGCCCGAGGTCAGCCTGCTCGCGCGCGGCTTCCACTATCTCACCGAGACAAGGCTGGACGAGCTGGAGCAGGGCGTCGAACTGCTGCGCGACGGGCTGCTGGCGATGGGCCTGCCGCTGCGCTCCGCCGAGTGCGAGTTCGGCCCGAGCCAGGTTGAGTTTACCTTCGCGGCGGACGAGGCGGTCGCGTCGGCCGACCGCATGATCCTGTTCCGCACCGCCGCCAAGCAGATCTGCCGGCGCAACGGCCTGCACGTCACCTTCATGTGCAAGCCCGGCCTCCCCAACCTGTTCGCCAGCGGCTGGCACCTGCACCAGTCGGTGTCCGACGCCGGCGGAAACAATCTCTTTGCGCCGGACGGGGAGGGCGATCTGCTCTCGGCCCACGGCCGCCACTGGGTCGCCGGGCTGATCGACCACGCCGCCGCCGCGGCCCTGCTGACCACGCCGACGGTCAACGGCTACAAGCGCTACCGGCCGAACTCGCTGGCGCCGGACCGGGCGGCCTGGAGCAGGGACAACCGGGGCGTCATGCTGCGGGTGATCGGCGCCGGCGCGGGCGATCCGGCGACCCGGGTCGAGAACCGGATCGGCGACCCGGCGGCCAACCCCTATTTCTACATGGCTTCCCAGGCGCTCGCCGGGCTGGACGGCGTCGCCCGCGGCCAGGAACCGCCGCCGCCGACGGAAACGCCCTATGAGGAGGCGGATGCGCCGGCTCTGCCGCAGAGCCTCATGGAGGCGGTGCCGGCGTTCCGCAACAGCGCGCTATACCGCGAAAAACTGGGCGACCTGTTCGTCGACTACTGGGCGGACATGAAACAGGCCGAGATCGCGCGCTTCCTGTCGTCCGTCACAGACTGGGAACAGCGCGAATATTTCGAGATTTACTGAACGGCTGCCCGATCTGCTTCGCAAACACCGGAGTTGACGTGGAAGGCGTGTTCGGACCCAAGGGCGTAGGGGAAGGTTTCAAACCTTCCCTTGCAATGCCGGGTATTGCCGTTCCCGACCCGAGACCGATTTCGGGGCCGCGGCCGCAGACGTTCAGGCCGATCCCGGAGCCTGTAACCCGCGTCAGCTCAAGCGGCTTGCCCGGCGTTTTGCGCCGACAAGGGAATATCGCTCGATTTCAGATGCAGGTCGCGCTGCGGGAAGGGGATCTCGATGCCGTGCTCGCGGAACAGGTCCCAGACCCGGAGCAGGACCTCGCTGATGACGTTGGAGCGGCCCTCGGACGGGTCGTCGATCCAGATGCGGATTTCTAGATCGACCGAGCTTTCGCCGAACCCCTTGAGGAGGCACTGGATCGGCGGATCGGCCAGGACCCGTTCGACCGTAGCAGGCGCCTCGCGGCACAGTTTCATCGCAACATGCACGTCGGATTTGTAGGAAATGCCGACCGGGATGTTGAGGCGGACGGCCTTGTCGCTGTGCGACCAGTTCTCGACCCGCTGGGTTATCAGCTCTTCGTTGGGAATGAGATATTCGACGCCGTCGCGCGTCCGGACCGCTGCATAGCGCGCGCCGAGCGAGGCAACCCAGCCATAGGTGCCGCCGACCGCGATGACGTCGTTCGGCTTGATCGATTTGTCCATCAACAGCAGCAGGCCGCTGACCAGGTTGGAAACGACTTTCTGCAGCCCGATCCCGACACCTATGCCCAGCGCGCCGCCGAACACGGTGAGGGCCGTAAGGTCGATCCCCAGGCTGCCGATCGCGATCAGGAACGCAAGGACGACAAGGACGATCTTGATAATCTTGGCGATCAGCACCTGGACCGACGGCGTCAGACTTTCCGCCCGGCCGATGCGCTGTTCGAGTGCTTTGGAAAGCGCCGAGGTGATCCAAAGCAGGACGCCGAGCGCGACGACGCCTTTCGCCAGGGATAACAGCGAAATGCGAACCTTGCCGAAGGTCATGCCGATGCCGTCGAACAGCGTGACCGCGGCGTCGAACAGTCCGAGGGCGACCAGCGCGGCGAGAATCCAGGCGATCCAAGCGACCGACCGGGCCAGCAGGTCGTTGCCGATATATCCAGAGATCAGGCGGATCGCCACCCAAGCGGCAGCCAGGCTCGCGGCGGTTTGAGTCAGGCGATGGCCGAACAGCGCCGTCTGCGATCCCGCCTCGACGGCGATCCACAGGAAGAGCAGGATGACGATCGGTGTCGAGAGCGCGGCGAGGCGGTCGAGGAAGTCCTGGACCCGGACGCGCCGGGTCCGGTGCTGCGCCGCCGCCGCGATGGCCCGCCGGAGCCGCGGGCCCAGCAACCGGCCGAGCAACAGCGCCAGCACAATCAGCCCGGCCTGGATCGCATTGTCGACCGCCAGCACGTGGGTATCGAACCAGAATTCGAGGTCGGCCCGGAGCTCGGGCAATTTCAGTCTTTGGAGGAGCTCGTTCATCGGATCGATCCCGCCGGTCAGGTCCAGTCCGGGTGTCCGGAGAAGAATACTCGGACAACCGCGACACCCGGGGCGGCAAGTATACTTCGGCCACGAGGCGATGTCGGACCGGATTTCCGGAGTTTTTCAAAACTCATGCTAAACCGGCCTGCGCCGGCTTGCGTTGTGCGGAAACTCTCCGCAATCGAAGGACTCTTTGCTACAGAAGTACGGTGTCCGATCGGGCAGGCCGGGGCACCGGCCTCTCGTACGCGGTTTGTCTCAGCGAAATGGCAGGAAAGCGATGCTCGAACTGTACCACCACGGATCGTCGGTCTGCGCCGCCAAGGTGCGCCTCGCGCTGGCCGAGAAGGGGCTGGAGTGGCAGGGCCACTATCTCGACATCCTCAAGGGCGACCAGTTCGCGCCGGAATACCGGAAGCTCAACCCGAAGGCTGTGGTGCCGACCCTGGTCCATGACGGCACGGTCATTATCGAATCCACCGTGATCTGCGAATATCTCGACGAAGTCTTCCCCGACCCGCCGCTCATACCCGCCGATCCCGCGCAGCGCGCCAGGATGCGGTGCTGGACCAAGGCGGTCGACGAGGAGGTCCACCGCGCCTGCGGTCCGCTCACCTTCATGGCCTCGCACCGCCACACGCTGATGCGCCTCGGGCCGGAGAAGCTGGAGGAGTTCCTGCAGAGCACGCCGGTCGATTCGGTCACCTCCGACTGGAATGTCCGCAAGCGCGGTTATATCGAGCAGGGCTTCGACGCGCCGGACGCCGCCCGCATCGTGCATCTCTACGACCGCTATCTGGCCAAGATGGAGGCCGACCTCGCCGGTGGCCCGTGGCTGGCCGGCGATGCCTATACGCTCGCCGATGCCGGCATGACGCCCTACCTCGCCCGGCTCGACATGCTGCAGATGCAGGCGATGTGGACCGCGCGCCGGCCGCGGCTGACCGACTGGTTCGGTCGTATCAAGGCGCGGCCGAGCTACGCCGAGGCCATCGACCGGTGGATCCCCGACCATCTGCGCAACGATCTGAATACGTTCGGTGCGCAGAACTGGTCGTCGGTTCGGGACATCCTCGCCGCTGCCTGACATGCCGCCCGACGCGGCCCGGCATGCGATCCTCGCGATCGACCAGGGCACGACGAGCAGCCGGGCCATCGCCTTCGACCCGAGCGGCGGCGTCATCGCAAGTGCGCAGCAGCCTTTGCCCCAGCGTTTCCCGCGCGACGGGTGGGTCGAGCAGGATCCGGAGGATATCTGGCGTACCGTGCTGGAAACGAGCCGGCAGGCCCTGGTCGAGGCGCGGGGCAAGGGCTTTACCGTCGCCGCCATCGGCATCGTCAACCAGCGCGAGACAACCGTCGTCTGGGACCGGGCATCCGGAAGGCCGGTCCACAACGCCATCGTCTGGCAGGACCGGCGCGGCGCCGAGCGCTGCGGCCAACTGGTCGCGGGCGGCGCGGCTCCGGCGATCCGCCGGACCACGGGCCTGGTGCCCGATTCCTATTTCTCCGCCACCAAGCTGGAATGGCTGCTCAGCCATGTCGACGGCGCGGGTTCGGCGGCGGGGCGCGGCGAACTCGCCTTCGGCACGGTCGACAGCTTCCTCCTCTGGCGGCTGACCGGCGGCGCGGCCCACGCGACCGACGCAACCAATGCTTCGCGCACCATGCTGTTCGATATCGAGGCGCAGGGCTGGGACGGTGCGCTGTGCCGCGAATTCGGCGTACCGGACTCCGTGCTGCCCGAGGTGCGGGACAGCGCCGGCGCGTTCGGCACGACCGATCCCGCCGTCTTCGGCGCGGCCGTTCCGGTGACCGGCATCGCCGGCGACCAGCAGGCGGCGCTGATCGGGCAGGGCTGCCTGACGCCGGGCATGGCCAAGAGCACCTACGGCACCGGCTGTTTCATCCTGGTCAACGCCGGACGCGACCGGCCGGAACCCGGCGAGGGCATCCTGGCGACCGTCGCCTGGCGACTCGGCGGCGAGACGGTCTACGCCGTCGAGGGCGCGATCTTCAACGCCGGCACCGCGGTCCAGTGGCTGCGCGACGGGCTCGGCGTCATCGGCGAGAGCGCGGCGAGCGAGGCGCTGGCCGCCGGCCTGCCGGACAATGGCGGCGTCTATCTGGTGCCTGCCTTCACCGGCCTCGGCGCGCCCTGGTGGGATGCCGATGCCCGAGGCGGCCTGTTCGGCCTGACCCGGGATACCGGCGCGGCCCACTTGGCACGCGCCGCCCTAGAAGCCTGCGGCTACCAGACGGCGGACTTGCTCGAAGCCATGGGCGGGCCCAAACGCGGCGGACGTCCCGGCTTCGGCGCCCGCATCGACAGGGGCCGGCTGCGCGTCGACGGTGGCATGGCGGCCAACGACTGGCTGATGCAGTTCGTCGCCGACATCACCGGCGCCCCGGTCGAGCGCCCCGCGGTGACCGAGACCACGGCGCTCGGCGCCGCCCTGCTCGCCGGCGTCGGCGCAGGGATCTACGGCTCGCTCAAGGAAGCGGTCGCCGCCGCCTGGCGCGCCGAGCGCATCTTCACGCCGTCGATGGCCGTGGATCGCCGGAAAGCCCTGCGCGCCGGCTGGCGCACCGCGGTCAGGCGGGTGCGGAACGGGGCGAGGTAGGGAAAAAAGGGAGTGCGTCCCTCGATACGGCCCCTTCGGGACCTACTCGGGATGAGGCGCGTTTGTTTGTGTCAACCGTCCGGGCAATTTTTTACCCTCACCCTGAGTAGCCGCTGCAGGCGGCGTATCGAAGGGCGGGCTGCGGCGCACTACCCCGCCCGTTCCAGTATCGTCACCGCGCAGGCGGCTTCGTCGAAGCCGATGACGCCGCCGCCGTTTTCCGCCAGGGCGAGCGTTGCGCCCTCGATCTGGCGGGCGCCGGCCTCGCCGCGCAACTGCCGGGCCAGCTCGTAGATCATCGACAGGCCGGTCGCGCCGACCGGATGGCCCTTGGAGACCAGCCCGCCGGACGTGTTGACCGGAATCCGCCCGCCGATCGCCGTCCCGCCGCTTTCGACCAGTTCGCCGCCCCGGCCGATCCCGGCGAAGCCCATCATTTCGGCCTGGTAGATCTCGCAGAAGGCGGTCGCGTCGTGCAGTTCGGCGACGTCGATATCCTGCGGGCCGACGCCGGCGCGGGCATAGGCCTTCTGCGCCGCGACGTGCGACAGGCCGGGCTCGTCGAGCCGGCGGTATTTGCCGCCGGCCAACTCGCAGGCCCGGATGCGGATGGCCCGGTCCTGCACCTCCTGCGGCTGGCCGCGCAGGAAATCCTCGGAGCAGACCAGCACCGCCGCCGCGCCGTCGCCGACCGGCGAGCACATAGCGCGGGTCAATGGCCAGCTCACCGGCCGGTCGTTCAGCACGTCCTCGACCGTGAGGTCAAAGCTGTATTGCGCCTTCTCGTTAAGCGCGCCGTTGCGGTGGTTCTTGGCCGCGCCCGCCGCGATCTGGCGCTGCGTCGTGCCGTGGGTCTTCATGTGGTAGCAGGCCTGCATGGCGTATGTGTCCATGAACACCGTGCGGTCCGGCCCTTCCTCGAACGATTTGCCGGCTTCTTCGCCGGCCTCGGCGTAGTAGCGCTGCCATTCCTCGGGCGTGAGCCGGTCGATGCCGGCCGCGTAGACCGCCATCGTGTCTTCCGGCGCCTGCGGGTTGAACAGCTTCTCGACGCCGATGGCGAGGCTGAGGTCGCACTGGCCGGAGAGGATGTCCTTCCACGCGCCGTGCAGCGCCATCTGGGCGGAGGCGCAGCCGCCCTCGACGTTGACCATCGGCACCCGCTCCGGGAACAGGCCGTCGCGCACCAGCGGCGTGAACAGCACCTGGCCGCGGATCGAAGCCTGGCCGTCGACCCACATGCCGCAGTTGGAGAACCAGCCGAATTCGATGGCCTCGCCGGTCTCCATGCCGGCGTCGGCGAGCGCAGCGCAATAAGCCTCGCGGGCGAGATCGCGGGTGCTCTTGTGCGGCGCACGCTCGAACCGGGTCGAACTGGCGCCCAGTATCCAGGCGGCGGTCATGACGGGAGCCTCCGCATGTCGGGGCAGGGCGCGTGCGGGGCGCGTCCGGGGCCGCTCAGCCGGCCGACGACCAGACCAGGCGCGGCTGCCGCTCGACCGCGCCGATCACCTCCTCGAGCGACGGCGACTGCGCGATCCGCTGCGGCCCGGATTTGAGCACGAACAGGCCCGGCCGGCCCCGGTGCCCGACCGTCTTGGTGATGGCGTATTCCGGATGCTCGGCCGCGCTGCGGTAGAAGGAGACGGTCGCCTGGGTCGCGTCGTGATCGATGGCGTAGTCGCGCCATTCGCCGTTGACGACGCGCCGGCTGTACAGCGAGAGCAGCTTGCAGAGTTCGGAGCGGCTGAAAAAGGTGAGGCGGGAAGCGGCCGGATGCCGCGTTGCGGGGGGAGGTGGATGGCGCGTCCCGGATGCCGGAGGCCTGTGGCCGGCTGCGCGCCGGGACGCGCGCGCCTGTTCGATATCGATCAGTGTCCCCATGCCCGGACCGCCTCCCCGTTTGTCATGCGCCGCGTTTCCTGCCCCGGTTTCACAATTCCGTAATATGCAGTTTCACCGAAGGCGGGGACGGAGTCGAGTCCGGAGCGCGGGGAATGTCGGGATTCGTTAACGGCATTCGCTCGACCCTCTCGCGTCTTTCCGGCCGGTGCGGCCTACGCGGCGTCGGGCGGCTGCTCCCCGCCGGCGGCCGAGCCGGCGCCGATCACCGTCACGCTGCCGGTCTCCGGTTCGTAGGTCAGCGTTTCGACCTGGAAAAGGTCGGCGCCGGTGACGCGGATGAAACCCGCATCGTCCTCGAAATGGATCTGGTGGATATCGTGCGGACCGAACTTGCCGACCTGGCCCGGTTCGAGCCGGTAGGCCCGCGTCGGCTCGATCTTCGCGCGGCCTGCCTGCGAGCCGTCGTCGAGGCGGCGGTATTCCGTCATGTCGGTGGCGTTCCAGGCCTGGCCGTAGATCGCCCAGGAGGCGCCGTGGTCGTGCGGCGGCGAGGTCCGGCCGCCGTAGCTCTTGTGGGAATAGACGATGAAGCCCGTTTCCGGGTCCGTGTAGAGTTCGCGATAGCCGTATTCGTCCTCCGGCGTGCATTCCCGGGCGACGAAGTCCGGATTCTCCCGGATCAGCCGCTCGAGGTTGAGCCGGATGCTTTCGAGGTCGGCAACGCCGTCGGCATCGTAGGCGCGCCGGTTGTCGGCGCAGAACGCTTCGAAACTGTAGGTCATGGCCGCTCCTTTCCTTGCGCAGCCGGACCGGGCATCCGGCGTGCCGGGGCATGATGGTCAAAATGTCATGTATCGTCGCGATTCGCCATCCCGGACCGGCGCTCCGGGCGCAGGATCCGGCGCATGACGTCGGTCTTGAGCACGAAATGGTGGTAGAGCGCGCCTACAATGTGCAGCAGGAGCAGGACGAAGATCGCCAGCATGCCGGCCCGGTGGACCGCGGCCGACGCCTCGACGCCGCCGAACCAGGCCAGCGCGCCGGTGAGCGGCATCAGCAGGATGATGGCGTAGAAGCCGACATGCACCGCCCGGGCGGCGAAGCGCAGGGCCGGATGCTCCGTCTCGGGCGGCGGCGGTGCGCCGCGCCGCAACCGCAGGGCGATGCGCAGCAGGGCGAGCACGAACACCGCGATGCCGCCGGCAACGTGCAGGTCGCCCATCAGCCGCTCGGCCTCCGTCGCCGCCGGGCCGCCCAGGGCCTCCCGATATGCCGCATGCATGCCCTCGTGCAGCACGACCTGCGCGACCACCAGCACGGCAATGACCCAGTGCAGCGCAATTTGCGTCAGGGAGTAACCCGTTCTGACAGGGGGCATGGCAAGACCTCGCGGCAGGAACCGGAGCGCCGGGCCGGGGTCGGGACGGGCAGGGCGCCTATAGCGGACTATACGCCGAACGGTGAGACTTCCGGCGGTCTGTAGGGGCGGGTTTCAAACCCGCCCCTACGGCGTCGACAGGCGCGCTTCCCCGTATCGTCGCTCAGTGGCGGTGCGTACCGAGAACGCGGAAAACAGCCGGACCGCCGGCGATTACTGCGAATCGCGCATTTGCCGGATGACCTCGGCGGGCGGAATGGAAAAATTGACCGTCGGACGGCTGGCGATCCGTTGGCGCAATTCGTCGACACTAGCCGATTTATCGACCGGCCGGTGCGGGGCTTCGCATGCTCGGACCAGAGCAACCAATTTTTTCAGTTCGGTGCTTGCCGGCGTACCCGGCTTGGCTCCCAGCAGCCGACCGATTGCAGCCAACGCTGCGTGGTAGTCGGTTTCACTCTCGATCGTCCGAATTGTTGTGCCGGCCACGGCCTGGCCCCTCACCCCATCGTAATCCGCGGCAGCCCCTCCGCCGGCGGGGGCGGGCGGCGGCCGGGGTCGAGCCAGCCGCAGTTGCCGCAGGTGCGCAGCTCCTCGCTGGCGTAGTAGTCGCGGAACACCGGCGGCAGGTCGTCCACGATGCTGTTGAGCTGGAACTCGTCGCGGTGGATGCGGTGGCCGCACTTGTCGCAATACCACTCGAAGGCGTCCAGATGGCCCTCCGGCCGCTGCGCCTCGATCACGAGGCCGTAGGAGCCGGGCTCGGGCCGCTGGGGCGAATGGCGGGTGTGGGGCGGCAGCAGCAGCACGTCGCCCTCGCGGATCGGCACGTCCCTGATCCGGTCGTCCTCGATGATCCGCAGGGTCATGTCGCCCTTGATCTGGTAAAAGAACTCCTCCAGCGGGTCGTCGTGGAAATCCGTGCGCTCGTTCGGCCCGGCGACGATGGTGACGATGAAGTTGGCGTCCTGCCAGATCTGGGCGTTGCCGACCGGCGGCTTGAGCACGTCGTCATGGTCGGCGATCCACTGCATGAGGTTGAAGGCGGCGAGTCCGGGCATGGTCCTGGTCCGCTTGCGGGGGCTGGGCGCAGCATACCGCGCGGGCGGGCGGATCGCCAGACGCGTATCGCGGGGGTCGGCCCTTCGATACGCCCCGGACTCTATCGGGGGCTACTCAGGGTGAGGAGACGGTGGTGTTGCGGCAGGGCATACAAAAACCGTCATCCCGGGCAGGCGCGCAGCGCCGTAAGGAGGGACGGCCGCGGCCCGTCGCACGAACGAAGCGCAGCGGGGTACGGAAGAACCGCTCAGGCGCTGTGCGGTGCGAACAGGATGATGCCGGCGCCGGCCAGCACCACGCAGGCGCCGATCAGGTCCCAGCGGTCAGGGCCGACGCCTTCGACGATCCACAGCCAGAACACCGACGCGGCGACGTAGACGCCGCCATAGGCGGCATAGGCGCGGCCCGCCGCCTGCACGTCGACCAGGGTCAGCAGCCAGGCGAAGAGCGCCAGCGAGACCATGCCCGGCAGCAACCACAAGGCCGACTTGCCGAGGCGCAGCCACGCCCAGAAGGCAAAGCATCCGGCGATCTCGGCGAGCGCGGCCCCGACATAGGCGGCAATGGTGATTGCGTTGCCCACTTGTCCGACCGCGCCCTCCGAGCCGCCGGTTACGACGGGCGCCGGCGGACGTTCGCCGCCAGCTCCTTCAGATAGCGCAGGCCCTCGATGGCGCGGCTGCCGTACCAGCTGCAGTATTCGCCGTCGACCGCGACGGCCTTCTCCGGCGGGCAATCGTAATCGCGCAGGAAGGCGTCGATATCGGCGCGGGCGAATTCGTAGGGTTCGGTCGGGAACAGGAACAGGTCGGTCGCCGCCACGGTCTCCGGCGCGATCTCGACGGTCGGGTAGCGAAGGTCCGGGTCGTGATGGGTCGTGCGCCAGCCGATCATATCGAGCATGGCCGAAATGTAGGTGTCGCGGGACACCGTCATCCACGGGTTCTTCCAGATAAAATAGAGTACGTCCCGGCGGCTCTCCGGTCCGACCGGGGGCAGGGCGCAGCGCGCGCGGCGGAACTGCCGGCTGAGCGCCTCGGCCTCCGCCGCCTTGCCGAACAGGCCGCCCATCAGGGCATAGAGCCGGAGATTGTCGTCCGGGGCCAGCGGATGGGTGACGACGACGTTGGGCACGAATTCGCACATCGCCTCGGCCATCGCGACGGTGTTCTCGTCGACGTTGAGGACGGCGTGGGTCGGCGCGAGCGCTTCCAGCTTCGGCAGGCTGACCTTCTTGGTGCCGCCGATGGCCTCGATGCGCCCGACGGTCTGCGCCGGGTGGATGCAGTAATGCGTGCGCGCGACCAGCCGGTCGAGCAGGCCGAGATCGATCAGCAGTTCGGTGATCGACGGCACGAAGCAAGCGATCCGCGCCTCGGGCCCGGCCGGTTCGAAGCGGTTGCCGGCATCGTCTTCCAGCTGCAATTCGGCCGCCTGCGCCATGCTTCCGCCTTTGCTCCTGGCGTTCGCCGCTTCGGTTCCGCGGCGACAGAAGCCCGCAGCCGCCCGGGCGTCAACCCGCCACATCCGCGACGGAAGGGTTTGCGCGCGCCGCCCGCTGCTCTATCACCGACCGACCGACAGGAGCAGGAGACGCCGGTGACCGGAGTAACGGAGGCGGGCTGGTACGAGACCGGCCGCGGGGTGGTGGTGCCCTGGAAATGCGATCATTTCGGGCACATGAATGTGCGATTCTACGCCGAGGCGTTCGACGATGCGAGCTTCCATATCTGGTCGGTCATCGGCGTGCCGATCATCGAGATGGAGGAAGAGCGGGGCCTGATCGGCGTCGTCGCCTCGCTGAAGATCGATTTCCTGCAGGAGATCCGGGTCGGCCAGCTCTATGTCATCGAGAGCGCGATCACCCGGGTCGGCGGCAAGAGCTTCACCTACCGCGAGCGGATGCGGGATACGCACAGCGGCGTCGTCCACGCCACGGCCGATCTGGTCGAGGTGTTCTTCGACAAGCATGAGCGCAAGGCCGCGCCGATCCCGGACGGGGTGCGCACGCTGCTGGAAGAAAAGCTGGTGACCGACCTGTAATTCCCGCCTTTGCGCCGACGACCTCCCCGGCCATTTTCCGGAAATATCAAGCCGGGCCGACTTTCCAGAGCAGGGCGCCGCCCTCGTCTTCGGCGTCGAGCGTCATGAACCGGCGATGGGAGGCGACGGCGCCCCGCCAGAGTTCGATCCAGCAGGCCAGGACAGCATCGCGTTCGGCGCCGTCGAGACCGCGCACGATTCTCAGCCCGGTCTCGCGGAAGGAAACGCTGCCGCCGCCGGTTTCCACCAGGTCTATCCCATCGCCCATGCCAAGGAACATGGCGCGCAGAAATTCGGCCGCTTCCCCGGGTCCGACGTCCACCCCGCGTACGGCGTCGGCCATACGGCGATAATGTTGCAGGCCGGTCAGCCGCGCCGCGAGCCGGCCATGGGCCAGCGCCTTCGCCTCTCCGAGCGCAGGGACCAGCTCGCAGATGCCGTTCCGGACAAATTCGACGGCGTAGTTCCGCCTGGCCTTCGCGCGGCGCTCTTCGCTCCACTCGGCCGCGGGCAGCGCGGGCTGGCGGTCGGGGTCCCAGGCGGGCGGGCGTTCGCCGGGCGCAAAGGCCAGGCGTTCGTCCGCGCCGAGTTCGCGGTCGTATTCGCGGAAATACCCGCACAGCCCGAACTGGCCGCTCATATCCTCCGAAACGCAAACGAAGCCGAGCCGCGGATTGTTCAGGGACACGCCGTTCTGCGCGTACCAGCCGCGCAGGAAACCGCGGCTCGCCTCGATCGGGACGCCGCAGATCGCCGGCCCGTCATACATCCAGCGCGGATAGCGGAAGCGCACCCAGGCCTTGGCCACGGACTCTTCCATATAGTCGACGGCGACGCCGCCGATGCCGTTCGACAGGACGTGATATTTGGCGCACGCCACCGCGTCCGGCTGGCCGACGAGGCCCAGCTTCCCGAGACCCGAAAGGAAGTTCTCTTCATGCTGGCGGCGGAACAGCCGGAACATCCAGTCGCCAACCGCTTCCGGCCCTTCGCGGCTCGCGACCATGAGTTCGAGTCCCAGCAGGAACTGGTGATGGCATTCGGCCTGGGCGGTCACGGCCGCCGACATCGGGACGGTTGCAGGGCTCATGGGCATGGCTTAGCTCAGGCGCGCGCCGGATACATCCCGGAATCCCGCCCTTACACGGATCGTTTCCCGCTAGGTCTTGCGGCGAGGTTTGCGGAAGTGGCACCTGCGCGTGGAATTCCGCTAGGTTCCATCCGGAGCGAGAACAGGATCGTTTTGCCGATGAAGCACGTCAGGATCGAACGGGACGGCCGGATTGCGACCGTCACCCTGGACCGCGGCGACACGGCCAATGCGCTGTCGCTGGAAGCAATGCGCGAACTGACCGGGGCCGCGCGCAGCTTCGAGAATGACCATGAGACCTCGGCCGTCATCCTCGCCGGCGGCGCGAATTTCACCATGGGCTTCGACCTGCGCGACGCCGAATCCGACGAAGTGCGCACCCTGGGGCTCGCCGAGCGGCGCCAGCGGCTCGCCGTCGGGCCGCGCATGTGCCAGGCATGGCAGGATATCGAGCCGGTCACCGTCGCCGCCATCGAGGGCTGGTGCATCGGCGGCGGCGTGGCGCTGGCCGTGGCGTGCGATTTCCGGGTCGTCGGCCGCTCCGCCACTCTCTACACGCCGGAGATCGAGCGCGGCATGAGCATGAGCTGGGGTTCGGTGCCGCGCACGGTCGCGCTCGTCGGCCCGGCCCGCGCCAAGCGCCTGCTGATCCTCGCCGAGCGGCTGGATGCCGGACGGGCGCTCGACTGGGGCCTCGCCGACGAAATCGCGGAGGACGGCGCGGCGCTCGCCGCCGCGCGCCGGATCGCCGAACGGGCCGCCGGACTGCCGCCGGCGCAGGTGCGCATGATCAAGGAACTGATCGACGCCAACGCCCATGCCCTCGGCCGCGCCACTGCCGCGATCGACCGCGACCAGTTCATCTTGTCCCAGCAGAGTGGCGATTTCGAGGAAGGCGTGCGCTCATTCCTGGAGAAGCGGCCGCCGAATTTCACCGGCTCGTAACGGCCTCTCCCGGCCTGCGTTCCGGAAAATCGCCGCAATCCCGCTCGGCATTGCCCCAATCGCGTCAAGAAGCTGCCCTTTCGCGCGCCTAGCCTCGATCCGGGTAGAGCGAATGCAGAGAGGGAGAAATTACCATGCAACGACGCGAATTTCTGTCGGCCGCCATCCCGGCTGCCCCCCTGTTTTTGGGCGCCATCGCCATCGGCCCGCTATCGTGGGCACCGGCTTTCGCGGCCGGTCGGGACTACCGCCTTTCCGGCCCCCACACCCACAGGAACCTTGCCATCTATCTGATCCACCGCGACGGCGGAAACGGCGGCCCCGTGCCGCTCACCCTGAGCGAAGCGCTGGAACAGGGCCGGATCAAGGTCTTCGAGACCGGCGACGTCGGACGGCTGGTTGTGCGCAACCTCGGCCGCCGGGACGTCTTCATCCAGGCTGGCGATATCGTAAAGGGCGGCAAGCAAGACCGTGTGCTGACCATCAGCATGATCGTGCCGCCGAAATCCGGCCTCCTGCCGGTCGACGCGTTTTGCGTCGAGCGTGACCGCTGGGCCCGGCGCGGCGCCGAAAGGGCGACGGAATTCTCATCCTCCACCCATCGCCTGCCTTCGACGGCGATGAAGTCCGCCATGATGGCGCGGACCGCGGGCGAAGGCGCCTCCGGTTCCGGCGGCCAGGAGGAGGTCTGGGCGTCGGTGCGCCGGACCCAGCAACGGCTGAGTGTGACGATGGAGCGGAAAGTCGCCGACGGCCGTTCGCCGACCAGCATCCAGCTGACCTTGGAGAACAGGACGCTCGCCGCCGCGCTTGCCGGTTACGAAGAGTCGCTCGGCAATCTGCTCGAGAAACACCCCCATGCTGTCGGCTACATTTTCGCAATCGACGGCAGGATCGACAGCGGGGACGAGTTCGGCACTACGGGCCTGTTCCGTAAACTGTGGCCGCGCCAGTTGAAAGCCGCCGCGACGGAAGCGCTTGCGGAAGCTGGCGCAGGACAGTCCGGCGAACCGCCCGCTCCTGCGCAGGTCGGGACAATCCTCGACGGGATCCGCGCCGCAACGCCGGTCCGGCGGCCGGTGCAGGGAGGGATGCGCGTGGAAACCCGCGCGTCGGAGAAAATGCTGTTTGTCGAGACCGCCCGCAGGGACGGCTCCTGGGTGCACCGAAGCTTCATCGCCCACGAATAGAGCGGCGGACCTGCAATCCAAGGGAAGCGTTGCGCCGGCCGTGGCGGTTCGCTACAGCAGGCGCAATCCTTCCCTGTCGAAAGGTGGTCCGGTGGAAACGCTGCTGCCGCTGGCGCGGGACTGCGCCGCGATCCTGAAAGAAAACGACTGGACGGTTGCCGTTTCGGAATCGTCATCCGGCGGGTTGGTGTCGGCGGCGCTGCTCGCGGTGCCGGGCGCTTCGGCCTATTTCCGCGGCGGCGGTGTCATCTATACCCGCGGCGCGCGGCGCGAGCTGCTGCAACTGGCCGACGCGAATGTCCGTGTCCGCGGCGCGACGGAGGCCTATGCCCTGATCGCCGCGACCCAGATTTGCAGCCAGCTCGAGACGACGTTTGGGCTGGCCGAATCCGGCGCCGCCGGGCCGGCCGACAGCCCGTACGGTCCCGCGGCCGGCACGACCTGCCTTGCCGTCAGCGGTCCGGCCGACCTGACCCGGACCGTCGAGACCGGGCACAACGACCGGCAGGAAAACATGCGTGCCTTTGGCTGCGCGGCGCTCGAACTGTTGCTGGAAGCGTTGAAGGCAAAAGTACGCGGCTAGGGCAGGATGCCGGCCGCGGCATCCAGCAATTCTGCCACGCTGTCCGGGTTCGCCGCGGTTCCGAGGATATAGCGGTCCGGGCGCAGGGCGGCCGCCGCCAGCCCGTTGGTCTCGAACCATTCGGCGAATTCCGGCGCATTGTCGTCGACAATGGCGATGTCCCCGTCCGCGGCCTGGCGCGCCGCTGCGGCGGGCAGTCGTTCGCCGCCGCCCGGTTTCAGCACCAGCGCGGCCCGGTTGCCGATCCTGTCGTCGAGCCGTTCGCCGGTCGACAAGCGCGGCTGCGGGAACAGGCGGCCGGTCCATTCCGATGCGCCGGCGGCCAGCCCCGGGCCGAGCGACGGCCGCAGCATGGTGAGCTTCTGCCGCCCGCCGGTCGCCTCGGCGACGTTGCCGGCGGCCAGCGCCGAGGCGGTCGTGTTGATGAGCCGGCCCATCTGCACGGTTAGCTCGATAAAGGCGCGGACATGGGGTTCGCGCTCGGACCGGTAGGTCTCGAGGAGGTCCGGCGACGCCCGGCCGCTGACCATCCGGTCGAGCTTCCAGCCGAGATTTTGCGCGTCCCGGATGCCGGCGCACATGCCCTGGGCCATGAAGGGCGGCGTGAGATGGGCGGCGTCGCCGGCAATCGCAATCCGTCCCTCGCGCCATTTCTCCGCGACGCAGGACCGGAAGGTGTAGACCGTGGCCCGCTCCAGCGCCGCCTGGTCCGGCCCGATCCAGCGTTCGAGCAGCCGCCAGACCGCGTCCGGTTCGACAATGCGTTCGGGATCGTCGTCGGGCCGCAAGCGGAACTCCCAGCGCCGCCGCCCGCGGCCGAGAAAGACATGGGTCGCCGCGCGTTCGGGATCGCAATAGTGAACGCTGGAGGGCGGGAGGCGCCGCCCGTCGCCCTTGAGCAGGAGATCGACGACGAGCCAGGGCTCGCGGAATCCGAGATCGTCGATTCCCGAGCCGATGGCGTCGCGGGTGAAGGAATTCGCGCCGTCGCAGCCGACGGCGAATTTCGCCCGAACGGTGCGTCGGGCGTCGCCCGACCCGGCGCAGAACAGGCTCACCGCGTCTTCGTTTTGCTCGAAAGCGGTGACTTCCCACCCCGTCAGGACCGAGACGCACGGATAACGGGCCAGGCCGTCGCTCAGCACCCTTTCCAGCTCCGGCTGATGGAAGCGGTAGTTGACGTACCAGCCGTTTGGGCTGAGCACCTTCGGCCTCGGCCATGTCACCAGCACAGTGTCGGCGCGGTCGACGAAATCGACACCGCCGCCGACGGCGGTGATCTCCTCCATGGCTTCGGCGAGTCCGACCGACTGGAAGATGCGCATGATCTCGTCGTCGAAAGCGACGGCGCGGGGCAGATGGTAAGCCGCGGGCTGGCGCTCGACGACGACGGTGGCGATGCCGTAGCCGCCGAGGATGTTGGCAAGCGTGCCGCCCACCGGGCCGAGCCCGACGATCGCGACGTCGCAGGTTTCCCCGGCGTTCATGGGGAGAACGGCCCGGCCACCCGGCCGCTCAGCCGGTCAGGACGTCTTCGCCGAGCATCCAGCGGGCATAAGGCGGCGATTGCTCCCAGTAGCGCGGCTCCCAGTCGTCGTTCATGCGGTCCATGTCGGCGAAATATTCGATGTTCCCGCCGCAGGGATTCTTGAAATACCAGAACCAGTTGGAGCCCAGCGAATGCCGGCCGGGGCCGGACACGCTCACCGCGCCGCTTTTCTTCATGTGGCTGCCGCCGGTCATGATCTCGTCGAAGGACGGCATCTCGAAGGCGAGATGGTTGAAATAGTTGCGGGTGCCCTGGCGGTGGAACAGGAACAGGGTGTGATGGAAGTTCGAGCCTTCGCAGCGCAGGAAGGTGCCGCCGTCCTCCGAGCGGTCGGTCAGCCGGAATTTGAGGCGCTCCATATAGAATTGCGCCGCTTTCCGGTTGCCTTCCCGACGGATCGAGTAGACGGCATGGCCGATCCTGAGCGGAGCCGCACGCTCGGCCGGCCAGTTGTCCGCGTTGATCCGCCGGATATCCTCGTGAAAATTCAGGGCCACCTCGGGCGGATCGGCCGGCGCGATGTCGGCGATTGCGAAACCGATCGCGAAGCCGTTGTCGTCGCGGGTGTGGAGAGTGCCCCCGTCGTCCTCGCGGATGTCGCGGTCCCTGGAAAGTTCGGCAGCCACGGCCAACAGGCCTTCCGGAGAGTCGACGCCCCAAATGATTTCACGCACGGTCGGGCCGTCTTCTTCGGTCGCCGGCAGGCCGGGATCGTCCGACCTGCGCAACAGGAGGTGCTGGTTCTCCCGGGTCCGAAAACCGGCGCCGGCCGCGCCGCTCTCCAGCTTCTCCAGCCCCCAGTCTTCCATAAAGGCGATGCAGGCCGGCATGTCGTCGATGCCGTAGGTCACCGTTTCGATCCGTAGTATGGTCACGGCGCTCAGCCTCCCTGCATCGCGTTCCCTACTGTCACGGGGTCCCAGAAACATTGGCGCCGTCGGTTCAGGCAAGGAAAATCGTATGCTCGAACTCTACTATTTCGAAAACTCGATCTGTTCCGAGCGACCCCTGATGGTGCTGGCCGAAAAGGGCGTGACCGACTGGGTGCCCCATCATATCCACCTGTTCAGGGGCGAGCAGTTCGAGCCGGATTATCTGGCGCTCAACCCGAAGGCACAGGTGCCGACCCTGGTCCATGACGGCGCGGTGATCCGCGAATCGACCCTGATCTGCGACTATCTCGACGATCTTTATCCCCACCCGCCGCTCAAGCCCGCGACGCCGGTCGAGCGCGCCCATATGCGCGAATGGATCAAGGAGGCTGACGAAGGCGGCTTCGAGGGCGTCGCCTCGCTCTCCTTCGTCGCCGTCTTCCGCGCCAAGCTCATGGCCATGTCCGAGACCGAACGCACCGCCCACTGGGCTGGCCAGACCGTGCTGGAGCGCACCCAGCGGCAGCAGTCCTGCGTGTTCGACGGCTTCGATTCGCCCTATGCCCTGCGGGCGATCGCGACCTGGGATCGGATATTCACGAAAATCGACAAGGCCATCGCGGCCGGCGGCCCCTGGCTGATGGGGCGGCAGTTCACCCTGGCTGACCTGGAACTCGCCACCTTCATCGCGCGGTTGGACGGGCTGACCCTGCTGGAGCCCTGGATTGCCGAACGTCCAAACGTGCAGACCTGGTGGCGGTCGGTCAGTTCCCGGCCCAGCTATGTCGAGGCGCGGGTCGGCCCGTCCGGCGAGGAGGCCGAAACCATGGGCATCGAAGGCGCGAGGGTGGTCGGGGAATTCCAGAAAAAGCGCGCCGAATATATCGCGCGCTACGGAGCGGGTTGAGGCGATTTACGCAAATTCTCCGTCATTTCGACCGACCGAAGGGAGTTGAGAAATTCTTCCGGTACGGCGCGTCGGGCCTTGGCGCGGCGCAGGAACGATATCTCCGCTGCGCGGCCTCGCAGGCCCCTCCGTTCGATATGACGGTGCCAATTCGGGAAAACCGGGAGCGATTCAGCTTGCTCGGGCCAATTCCTGCTCGACGATCCGGTTGAAGCGGTCGAGGGCGCCTTCGAAGCGGCCGAAATGCAGCTTCGTGTTGGCCCCGGAGAGCAGGCCGCTCTGGATGCTCTCGCCGATGGCGAAGTCTTCCGACAGGGTCCGCACGGTGATGTCGTGGTTCTTGCGCCAGTGGCGGACGGTTTCCGGATCGGCAAGATCGGTATCCGCCGGCGCGAGGGTGGCGAGGCGCACCGAGGTCAGGTCGGGCGCCAGGGGCAGGGCCTGGATCCAGACGATATGGTCCTCCTGGACAAGCAGTTGGCTGGACGGAAAGACCGAATAGACGAGGTTGGTCGCCCGGCGCAGCGACCGGCTTTCCTCCCGTAGCGCCATCTCGGCGTCGAGCCGCGCGCGTGGCAGGATCGAGCGGATATGCCGGCCGAACATCCGGTAGCTCGACAGGTTGTCCTGGAAGAACGGGCCGATCGTGTCCTTGTGGGCGATGCGGAAATGGTAGGATTCGAGGCCGCCCTCATACAGGATCTTCCAGTTCGCCGCCCATTCCCGGCGCTCCTCGTGAACGATCCGCAGGCCGTCCGCGCCGAACCAGGCGAAATCCCCGGCCAGGCCGCCGAGAAACCCGTCGATTTCCGGTGCGGCGCCGGTGCCGGGCGCGATCCAGATCCAGCCGTGGGCTTCCGTGCAGCCGAGGCGCTGCAGGCCCAGTTCGGCCCGGTCGACGCCGGGAAAGCCGGCGGCGCCGTGGGTTAGGCCCGTGAGTGCGCCGCGGTTGTCGTAGGTCCAGGCGTGGTAGGGACAGGTGAAGCGGCGCCGGCAGCCCCTCGCCGCGCCGACCAGCCGGGTGCCGCGGTGGCGGCAGACGTTGAGGAAGGCGTGCGCGCCACCATCCGAATCGCGGGTCAGGAGCAGGGGCAGGCCGGCATGATCGCGGGTCAGGAAGGCGTCCGGCCCCGCCAGCTCGCGGCTGTGAGCCGCCACCGCCGGCATCGAGCGGAACAGCGCCTGCATTTCCCGGGTGAACCGGTCCGGGCAGGTGTAGCGGGCGACCGGCGAAGTCGTCACGGCGTCGTCGAGATAGAAGGACTGCGCCTCGCGCAGGCCGGCCAGTTCTTCCAGCAGTTCGAGTTCCGTTGCGCGGTCCATGGCGTCGTATCGACCGTTATTCGATGTTCGGATTGGTACGCCGTAGAGGGACGATTGGTAAGGCGGATTCGACGCGACAGGTTGCGGCTTATCTGGCCTTCAACGCGCCGAGATAGCGGTCAACCTCGCCGGCCCACAGGCGCGGGAACTGCATGACGCCATGACCGTTGCCGCCGGGCACCCGGTAGCCGAAAAACCGGCCCTTTCCGCCCGCTGCAAGGAAGGCCTCGAAATTTCCGCGGGTATGCGCCAGCGTGTAGAACGGGTCCTTCTCGCCGTAAAGCCACAGCATCAGCCGCGGGAAGGCCGCGCCCCCGTTCATCAGCGTCCGGTTGATCCCGGCGGCAAAGGGGCAGCCGCCGACCCAGCCGCCGACGAAATTAATCACGCCGCGCACTTTCTCCGGGTGCCGTCCGGCATAGGCGACCGCCAGGGCGCCGCCGCGCGACTGGCCGAGCAGCAGCACCGGCCCCGGGCGCACGTCCGGCCGTTTCTGCAGCGCCGCGATCGCTGCATCGACATCGGCGAGCGCCCGGTCCGCGCCGGCCAGCGTCCGCCTCGTTTCGCAGGTGTAGCCCTTGGTGCGGTCGGCGTAGAAGCCCTCGTCGTACAGGCCGTCGGACCGGCCCCGGCCGCGCCGCTGGGGAAAGGCGGCCAGCCAGCCGCGCCGGGTCAGGAATTCCGCCAGCATGGGCGAGATGAAGGTCTGGCGGAACAGCCGCGGCTCGGCGCCCCGGCCGGTCGAGCCGTGGTTGACGACGGCGAGCGGGAAGGGGCCCTTGCCGGCCGGCCGGAAAAGGACCGTTTCCAGCCGGATTGGCTTACCGTCTTCGACCAGGCGCGTCTTCAGGAAGGTCCGTTCGCCGCCGGTCCACGGCGCCGTTGCGCCGGGCCCGCGCAGCGCCGCGAAGCTCTGCCGGGTCAGGACCGCCCGGCTGCGTTGGTTCCTGCGGGCGTAGGTGGCCAGAAGCCGGCCCGAGGGTGCCAGTTCATAGGTGATTTCGGTGATCCGACCCTTGATCCTCAGCTGCTTGCCCTCGATCCGGCCGCCGAACCGCCACCAGCCGCGCTTGATCCGCCACACGGCGTGGTCGCCGACGGCATAGATCAAGGTAACCGCGCCGTCGGCTTCGATGGATTCGATGGCGAGGATCGTCTTGAGGCCGCCGCCCCACGCCCCGACCCAGGTTCCGGCAAAGCGCCGGTCGACCGGGATTCCGGGCGGCACCCGGTCCAGCGGGGTAACATCGCCGGGCAACGGAACGCCATCGACGACAATTTCGGGCTTGGCTGTTCCTGCCGGCGCATCGGCCCGGACAGGGGCGGCAATCGCCATGCAGAGCGCCGTCAGCGCGGCGGTAAGCGTTTTCTGCTGCAAAGCTGCCTCGTAATCATTGCTTCGAGACCCCAATCCGAAATTCACACCTGGGATCGGTTCCGGGAAATCGGAAAAAAATAATTAAAATCAAATTGTTATAAGAAAATATGGCGACCCCGGCAGGAGATGAACTTTCCCGCCGAAACAACAGCATAGGTTGTCCAACCGGCCCGAATCGCCCCTTTGAAAGTAAAAGAGAATTCGGCGGGTTGTCCAACCGAATATTCCCGGCCGGGAGACGCGCCCGGCACACCGCCCTTACCCCGTGGCGGCAGACAAATCGCGGGCAGCCAAGATCGTCGCGGATCGAGGCGCAAATCCGGGCAACGCTGTACCTACCCCCGCCGATGGCATGGCGGACTTGCGACCCGGTGCCTGTTTTGTGGAACAACTCTAGCAACACACGCTGGCGGGTGACCGCCCAGGGCCCGGAGAGCATGGGCTGACATCCCACCGTGATGCGTCCCGAGGCTTTCGGGCGCCTCTCCGGGCTCTCCGGGTACGCCGCAGGGTAGCGGCGAGGAAACCACCGAGTACGCGCCGCCGAACTGGCGGTCCGCCTCTGTCAGGCGGCTGTGAAGTGGACCTGCCGGGACACACACACAGGCGGAAAGTCTAGGAGTCTGCCCGCCCGCTGGCAAGAGCCGAAAGCCCTTAAGCACAAACCCGGATTGAAGACCATGACCAATCCCGACACTGACCGAGCCGAGCGCCTGATCGCGAAGGCCTGGCGCGCCATGCCGGACGACCTGGAGGGCGTCGACAAGGCGGCGTGGTTCGCCGGGATCGCGCTGGCGAAGGCCGGCGCCGATATCCAGACGGCCTGCACCGCCTTCGCGTCCTTGACGGCCCGACAAGCGGGCCGCCCGGTATGGGTGACGATGGAAAACCCGGACGGAACGCGGACGAGCATTTGGGACGCCCGCCTGCACGGTCTTCCGGCCGAAGCCAAGGGCGCGGAAGTCGCCCCGCCCGGCGAGGCGGTGCACTGATGACGGCCGGCGGCGTGCGAGGCGGCAAGAAATTCAAGCGGAAGATGGCGGACCTGCGCACGCGCGCCGCCGCCCTGGACGGCACGGTTGCCGAGATCGGGTTCCATGAGCCGCACGTCGCGGCGATTGCCCGGCTGCATGAATACGGCAGCAAGGGGGAGGGCGGCGCGCCCTTGCCGGAGCGCCCCGCCTTCCGGGCGGCCCTGCCGGCGATGGGCAAGGCGATGACCGGCGCCATCGCGGCCGAAGGCGGCAAGGGCAAGGGCGCGCCGTCGAAGGCCGTCATCGAGGCCGGCGCCCGGGGCGCGAAGGCGGCGCTGGTGCGCAGCTACGAACACGCGCCCGGCCCGCCGGTCGGCGAACAGCAGGAAGCGCGCAAGGCCGGCACGCCCGGCGCTGGCCGGCTGCTGATCGGCGCGGAAGGTCCGGCGCTGATCGGCCACATCAGCGCCAAAGTGGACGGCGGGGACGTTGAATGATGGCACCGCCGAAACCCGGAATCCGGCCCAAACCGGAGCGGGTAGTGCCGAACTCCATGAACACAACCCTGAAAGGAAACTGCAATGTCCGAAAGCACGACAAAACTCACCATGCAGAAAATCTTGACGGAAATCGCCCAAGACAAATCGGCGACCGCGACCGAGCGGATGCGCGCCTTGCTGGCTATGTCCGCTATTCACGAAACCGACCCGCTGGACGAGTACAGCGTTGGGTTTCTCGACAGGATCATCAATGGCCACGCCGCGTGACCTGGTCCTCTATCTCGCCGGCCTGACCGTCTCGCAAGGGCGCCGGGCCGGCGAGCCTTTCTGCGTCCTGCCCTGGCAGCGCCGCTTTATCCGCGGCGCCTTCGCCGATCGCGTCCAGTCCGCCGCCCTGTCGATCGCGCGGGGGAACGGCAAGACGGCGCTGCTGTCCGGGATTGCCGCGGCGACCCTGGACGGGCCGCTCGCCGTGCCGCGGGGCGAAACGGTGATCGTGGCGTCCAGCTTCGAGCAAGCCCGGATCGCCTTCGAACACGTCATCGCCTTCATGGGCGGCAAGCTGGACGATAAGGCCCGGTGGCGCGTGTGGGATACCGCCCAACAGGCCCGGATCGAAGATCGCCGCACCGGCGCCCGCGCGCGCTGCCTGGGCAGCGATCCGCGGCGGGCGCACGGCCTCGCCCCGGTGCTGGTCCTGGCGGACGAACCGGCACAGTGGCCGCCGGCGACCGGCGAAAGGATGGTCGCGGCGCTGGCGACGGCCGCCGGGAAGCAGCCGCATTCCCGTTTCGTGGCGCTCGGCACGCGCCCGGCCGATGAGGCGCATTGGTTTTCGAAGATGCTGGCCGGCGCGGCCGACTACGCACAGGCGCACGCCGCCCGGCCGGACGACCCCAAATTTCAGCGCCGAACATGGCGCAAGGCGAACCCGTCGCTGCCCCATATGCCGGACCTGCTGGACGCCATCGCGACCGAGGCGAAGGCGGCGCGACGCGACCCGGCGCTGCTGGCGCAATTCGAGGCGCTAAGGCTGAATCTCGGGACCGACGAAACGGGCGTCGCGACGCTGCTGGACGCGGGCCTGTGGCGCACCATCGAAGGGGAGGCCGAACGCGACGGCCCGACCGTTTGGGGCGTCGACCTGGGCACGTCCAGCGCCCAATCGGCGGTTGCCTGCTACGCGCCGGAAACCGGCGCGCTGGACGCCCTGGCGGCGTTCCCTGGCGAGCCGAGCCTTGCCGAGCGCGGCGTGCGCGATGGCGTCGCCGGCCTGTATCGGGAATGCGCGCGCCGGGGCGAATTGATCCAGACCGGCGGCGCGGCCGTCAATGTCGAGTCGCTACTGCTGGCCGCGCTGGAGCGGTTCGGCCGGCCGGCCGCCGTGGTCGCAGACCGCTGGCGCGAAGCCGAGCTTCGCGACGCGCTTGACGCTGCCGGTGTGCCGCCCGCGGCGCTGATCTTTCGGGGACAAGGCTTCAAGGACGGCGCCGAAGACGTGCGCGCCTTCCGCCGCGCGTGCGCCGAAGGCAAGGTGACGCCGCGCCGGTCGCTGCTGCTTCGCGCCGCGATGGCCGAAGCCCGCACCGTTTCCGATCCGGCCGGCAACGCCAAGCTGGCGAAAAAGACCGAGGGCGGGCGCCGGTCCCGCGCGAAGGACGATTCCGCCGCCGCCGCAATCCTGGCCGTGTCGGCAGGGTATCGCGACCCGCCCCGCCGCCGGCGGCGCCCCCGCTTCGTGCTGGCCGGATGAGCGCGAATCACGCCCGCCTGCACTGGAAGCAATGGCAGGCGACCCGCCGGGCCGCTTTCGAGCGCGACGGCTACCGCTGCACCGCTTGCGGGCGCCCCGGACGCCTGGAAGCGCACCATGAGCCGCCGCTGCAGCCGGGCCGCGATCCCTACGACCTGGACGGCATCAAGACCTACTGTCGGTCCTGTCACGTTGAGCGACATCGTGACGACAACCGCCGGCCCCAGACAGAGGCCGAAGCCGAGTGGCGGGCGCTGGTCGACGCGCTTATGCCGAGTAAAATTGACAACGGCGGAAAGGTGTGAATTAGCGGAACCGTAGCAAAACGAAAGGTTCCGCCCGATGACCGAAGCCCAGCGCCGCCTGCGTGAACTCCGCGAGCGTCAGTCCCAAGAACGCGGCCGGATGGCCGAACTGTCCCGCGTCGAAAGCCTGGACGACGAACAGCGCGCCGAAATGGACAAGATCGAGACCGGCACGCCGGACCTGGAGCGCCAGCTAAGGGCGGCACAGGCGGCGGTCGATATCGAGGCGGACAAGGAAAACGAGACCCGCGAGGCGACGCCCGACGCGGAAATGCGCGAGCGGCTGGAGCTGCGCAGCAAGTGCCGGGTCGGCGCGTTCCTGCTGGCCCGGCTGGAGGGCCATCAGATACAGGGCGCCGAAGCCGAGCTCGCCGCCGCCGCCAAGACGACGCCCGGCAAGATTCCCCTGGAGCTTTGGGAACGGCCGCCGGCGCCGGAAAAGCGCGCCGTGACCGATGCACCGGACACGGTCGGAGTCAACCTGGACGCGATCCGGCCGCAGATTTTCGCCCGGTCGGTCTGCCCGCGGCTCGGGATCGCCATGCCCCGAGTCCCGAGTGGTTCCTACGCCTCCGCCACTATCTCCCAAGCGTTGACGGCGGCGGCGCTTGCCAAGGGCGCCAGTGCGGTGGCGACGGCCGCCGGCTTCACGGTCTCGACCAGCACGCCCAAACGAATTTCCGCGCGCATGGAGATCGCCATCGAGGACGTTGCCGCGGTCGGAACCGAGACCTTCGAAACGGCGATCCGAGAAAATCTGGCGCTTGCGCTCACGGCCCAGCTTGATTTTCAGGCCCTGAATGGCGACGGACAGGCCCCGAGCCTGACGGGCCTCTTCCAAGCCCTGACCGACCCGGACGCGCCCGGCTCGGACGTTGCCGCCTTCGACGATTTTGTGGCCGGCTTTGCCGCCGGCATTGACGGCCTGTGGGCCTCGAAAATGCAGGAAATTTCAATCGTGTGCGGCGCGGAGACCTACGCACTGTCGACGCGCTCTTTCCGCGACGGGACCGACGACCGCGGCCAGAAAGCATTTGCCGACTACGCGATGGCGAATTTCGGCGCGATGGCCTGGTGGACCAACGCGCGAATGCCGGACCCGGCTTCCAACATCCAGCAGGCGATCCTCTACCGAACGGGCATGTCCGAATTCGAGAATGACGGCGGTATCCGCACCGCGACCCTGCCGATATGGAACGAGATCGGAATCGACGATATCTACTCGCTGTCGGCCAGCGGCCAGCGCGCTTTCACGATGCACATTCTGGCCGGCGATATCGTGCTCCAGCAACCCGCCGCGTATAAACAGATCGCGTTCCGCGTCGCGGCCTGACGGTGGCCCGGCATGACAATCATCAGGGTTACATCGACGCCAACCCGGCTGGCTGACGGGCTCGGGATTACCGCCGACGCGCTGGCGAAAACCGACTTTGTTCTGCTCTGGGTCGGCATCATCGAAAACGCCGGCCCGGTGTCCGTCCGCGTTGTCCGGGCCGCCGCCGCCCCGGATCCACTGACTGTGATGGGATCCCGGATGACGCGCTATGAGCGCCGGCGGTTCCGCGAATATCCGGCCGCCGTCGGCCCTGGAGCCGGCCCTTGGTGGTTCTGGACGACCCGCGCCAGCGACGTCGCGACGCTGCTGGTTGAACCGGAGGTTCAGTGACCAACCTGCTGCTGTCAGGCCCGGCCGGGGCGGCCAAGTCGGCGCTCGCCCGGCAGATGCTTCGGGACAACCCGAATCTACGGGCCGTCGCCGATTTTCAGGCGATCTATGCCGCGCTTACGCTGGTAGAGCGCGGCCCGGACGGCCGCTATCCGGTGCGGCCCGAAAGCGACGACCTGCTGCCGCTTGCCGAGTATGTCCGCCGGGCCGTCATAACGGGCGCGGTGCAGCGGGAGATCGGCATCATCGCGACCAACAGCGACGGCGACCTGGACCGCCGGCAATTCCTGCTGGCGCAGCTTGGCGAGGGCGCGACCGAGCGGATTGTCGATCCGGGCGAAGATATCGTGCGCGCCCGGCTGGCGGACCCGATGGACGGCGCCTTGTCGCCAGAGTGCGACGGCGCGATTCAACGCTGGTACGGGAGAAAATGACGGTGCTGGAACTGCGCTGCGCCATCGAATTTCGGGCGGACGAGTCCCGCCAGTCGCCGGGCCGGATTGTCGGCACGCTGATGGAATACGAAACGCGGGCCGGCGACCGGCCGGAGATGTTCGCCGCCGGCAGCCTGTCCTGGCCGGAGGGCGGGATTATCCTGAACGAACAGCACAACCGGCAGGCCCCGCTAATGCGCTTCCGGCCCGAAGCGCGCGACGGCAAGGTTGTGATAGACGCGGCGCTGCCGGATACGCAGCGCGGCCGCGACGCGGCGACGATGGTTAGGAACGGGACATTCCGCGGCCTGTCCGTCGAATTCCGGGCCCAGGACGAAACCATGCGCGGCGGTGTCCGCCTGATCCGCAAGGCCGCCCTGGCCGCGGCGGCGCTGGTGGACGATCCGGCCTATCCGGCCAGCGCCGTCGAAGTCCGCACGCGCGCCGCCGGCCGGCGCACGCCCCGATGGCTTTAACCGCTGCCGATATCGCCGCCGCGACCGGCCTGCCCGCCGCGCGCGCCGCGTCGGTCCTGGCGGCCGTGACGGCGCTGGTTGAAAAATACGCGCCTTCCGCGCCCGATTCCGTCAAGGAAGAGGCAATCCTGCGTTGCTCGGGCTGGATCGCACAGGCGCCCGCCGCCGGCCAGCGGTCCCGCGCGGCCGGGCCGCTGTCGGCGGATTACACGCCGTCCATGACCGGCGCCATGCGCGCCAGTGGCGCCAAGGGGCTTTTGGCGGCATGGCGCGTGCGCCGCGCCGGGGCGGCCTGACATGCGCTGGCCGTGGCAGCCGAAGCCCGAAGCCCGCCAGTCGGGCGGCGACTTTTCCGACGCGGTTGTCCAGCTGATCGAGGCGCAAGCCGCCGGGTCGGCGGCGGACTCTTCGTCCACGGCGGCCGTTGAGGCTGCCAGCGGGGCGCTCTCACGGGCGTTTATGGGCGCGACGGTCGAAGGGGCGCCCTGGGTGCGTTCCGCCGTCTCTCGGGCCGTCCTTGGACAGATTGGGCGTGATATTCTTCGCAGGGGAAGTTCCCTGCACGTCCTGCGCCTCGCCGGCGACCGGGTGAAGCTGATTCCGTGTTCAAGCTGGCACTGGGAAGGATCGCACGACCCGGCGACCTGGACCGTTCGCGCGACGGCCTACGGGCCATCGACAAGCACAACCTGGAACCTGCCGGCGACCGGAGTCGTCTTCGTCACCTGGGGCAGCACGCCCGGCCAGCCTTACGCCGGAACCGCGCCCGTCGATTGGGCGCACACAACCGCGCGCCTGGGCGCCAATGCGGAGCGGGCATTGGCGGACGAATCCGGTGGGCCTGTGGCCCAGCTGCTGACCTACCCGGAAGGACAGGATTCCGACGATGACGATGACGGCGACCCGCTGGCGACGCTGCGCGCGTCGATTGCCGCCGCGAAGGGCAAGGCCCTTTTGATGGAATCGACGCAATCGGGATACGGTGAAGGCAAGGCCGGCGCCCCGGCCCGCGACTGGTCTCCAGCACGACTCGGCCCGGCGCCAACCGAAGCACTGGTAAAACTCGCCGACCAAGCCTTTCTCCGGACCCTGGCCGCGACCGGGACGCCGCCGGACCTGTTCGCCCCGGCGGACGGCACGGCGCAGCGTGAGGCGATCCGGCGGTGGCACCTGGGAACGGTCCTGCCGCTCGCCCGGGCGCTCGAGGCCGAACTCGAGGCGAAGCTGGCGTCGCCGGTCAAACTGCGATTCGATAACTACCCGATGGACCTTGCCGGCCGCGCCCAGGCCTTCCAGAAACTTGTCGCCGGCGGTGTCGCCGTGAACGAGGCGCTTGTCACGGCCGGCCTGCTGGCCGATGACGGCGATTGATCCCGACGACCTGATATTCGCTCTCGCCAAGGCGACGGCAATCAAGCGCGATCTTTTCCGCGTGACGCTGGACGAAGCCGCCGAGCGCTGGAACATGACGCCCGCCGAAATTGTCGAAGCGCTGGCGTGGTACAGTCGCGCCGAACCCCACTACCGCGGGTCGCCCGAGGCCGCCGAGGCCGCGCGCCGCGCCGGCGAAATGCGCCGGACGCCGCGCGCGCCCATGCGCCCGGCCGCCGAACACCGCTCGCACGGCGACGAATCGAATCTCGGCTGGACAATCGACCGGCCCGACCGGACCCGCCCCGCGCGGCCATGCGCGAACTGCGCTAGGGCGTTCCAGCCGACCCAGCGCCGCCGGGTTCTCTGCTACACTTGCTTCGCAAGAGGCGACGGCGGCGGCGGAGCGGAGGGCGAAGGCGACGGCGGATCGAAGGGCTACCGCACGCCGAACCCGGTCCCGGACCTGGACGTGCCGTTTTGAGAAATTCTGCAACGCGGCAGAATTTTTCGGATTGACGATTTGCGAGGATAACGCCGCCGCCCCCGGCGCGCGCGGGACAAGGGTGGAAATTCTGGTTTCCGGCTTCGATTGGAGGTGAACGCCAAATCAGCGCATTTTCGGCTTGGAGGGGGGTCAACCGCTAGGGCTTGTCAATCGTTAGCGATTGTCATATCTTCCGGGAAAAGTGGAGCGAAAAATGTCGTCAACCTTAGAAATTCGACTTGCGCACGAACGGGAACGGCAAGACGCCGCGCGCCGACAGGCCGTAGTAATCGGAGCCGAACTTGTCACGCCGGCCGGCGCTGCAGCGTTATTCGGCAAGAGCGAGCCTGCGGTGCGCGCCGCCGCTCGCGCCGACCGAATCGAGACAGCGTTCACCGTCGCATTCTCCGAAAAGGAGGTCCGCCTCTACCGGCTGAATTCCTGCGTCGAATACTGGGGTGCACCCGACTCCGAAAGACTCGAACAGATGCGTTCAGAAGCGCACGTCACGTTCGTCGCAAACGAAGACCGCCGGGGCGGCCTGACCTACGCTGTTCTGCATCCGGAACCGCTGGTGCGATTCGAAGAAGTCGCCGGGCCGGCAGACTGATGCCCCGTCGACGATCACCCGTCACCCAAGCCGACCTCACGCGGGTAGCCAAGGCAATGCGCGCCGCAGGGGTGCAGGACTGGCAGGTCGAGGTCGAGCAATCCGACGGGGCAAAATTCCGGATTGTCGCCGGCAAGGTGAGCGAAGCCGAGGCCGGCGACGATTGGGACGAAATTGTCGGGAGGGCTAAATGAGTACCCCTTACCGCAACCCATATCCGGGCGTCGCAGAAGTGCGCGATCGCCACGGGAAGCCGCGGCTGCGGCTCCGCAGGACGATCAACGGCGTGAAGATCGATGTCTACCTGCCGTCTCCGCGCGGCTCTGCTGAATTCCGCGAATCCTATGAGCAGGAGATCGACAAAGCGCTGGCCTGTTCGCCACAGGCGGCACCCGGCACCTTCGCCTTCTTGATTTCGACCTACCTGCGCACGGCTGCCTATCGCAATCTCGCCGAGTCGACCCGGACAACGAAGCGCCAGCGGCTCGACTGGATACGCGAGAACATCGGGCAGGGCCGGTATGCCACGATGCAGCCGCGCCATATTGAGACCCTTATGGAGCGCAAGGGCGGCCCGGAAGCGGCCAACCGGCTTCGCAAAGACCTGCGGCAACTGTTCGACTTCGCGGCCAAGCGGTTCGGCTTCAAGGAACCGAACCCGGCGACGCTCGCAGACCCGCACAAGGTCAAGTCGAGCGGCTACCACACATGGACCGACGAAGAGATCGCGACCTATCGGGACGCACACCCGACCGGATCGAAGGCGCGGCTGGCGTTCGAACTGGTACTGAACACCGGGGCGGCCCGGCAGGACGCCGCCCGCATGACCCGCGGCAACATCCGGGGCAACCGCATCTGCTATCGCAGGGGCAAGACCGGACAGGAGACCGACCTGCCGATCTTGAAGGAACTGGCGCGGGAACTAGCCGTCCTGCCGATGAAGCAGATGGTGATCGTGAGTACCGGCAACGATGGCCGCGCCTTTTCGGTCGCCGGCTTCGGCAACTGGTTCCGGCAGTGCGTCGCCGACGCGGGACTGCCCGCCCATTGCAGCATCCACGGCCTGCGCAAGGCCGGCGCACGTCGCCTCGCCGAAGCCGGCGCCACAGAATTCGAGATCATGGCGTTTCTAGCGCATAGCAGCGCCAAGGAAGCGTCCCGCTACACCGCCGCCGCGAACCGGTCGAAACTGACCGACGCCGGCATGGCAAAGCTGGACGAAGGCGGAACAGGTTTGACCAACCGCCCGCGGCTGGTTTGTCCAACCTCCGATTAAGTCTATGAAAACAAAGGCTCAATTCGGAAGTCTGGCGACCCCGGCAGGACTCGAACCTGCGACCGTCGGCTTAGAAGGCCGGTGCTCTATCCAGCTGAGCTACGGGGCCGTGCCGCCAGTGGCGCTAGAGGTGTGCGCACCGGCGGGCCGCGTCAAGGGGCCGTCCTTCGATACGCCCCGGATTGCATCCGGGGCTGCTCAGGATGAGGAAGATCGGGAAAACTCCTTGCCCTCGTCCCGAGTAGGCGCGCCCGCGCGCCGTATCGAGGGCGCCCTAAAACAGCGCAAATTGCGTCAACCCGCCCGGCGCCGCGATCCGGCCGGCGACCGGGGCGGCGAAATGGGCGGCGAGGATCACGGCGGGGGTTTCGGCATGGCGCTCGACGAAGCGCCGCCGGCTGGCTGCGGACATGGCCGGGTCCCAGCAGAAGCGGCTGTTCCACTCCGGATGCCGGCACTGCACGGGATGGTGCAGCAGGTCGCCGGCGAACACCGCCTCGCGCCCGCCGGCCTTGAGGCGCAGGCAGACATGGCCCGGCGAATGGCCCGGCCAGGATTCGACGGTCAGCCAGTTGTCGACCGTGTGGCCGTCGGTTACGAAGACGGCCTGACCCGCTTCCACCACCGGCAGCACGCTATCTTCATAGAAGCCATCGCTTGCGCCAGGTCCGTCAACGACATAGTCGCCGTTCTTCTCCCAATGGTCGAACTCGGTTTCGTGGAACAGGTAGCGCGCGTTCGGGAAAGTCGGCATCCAGCGGCCGTCGAGCAGCCGCGTGTTCCAGCCGACATGGTCGACATGGAGATGGGTGCACAGCACGTAATCGACATCCGCCGGCGCGACGCCGAGATCGCGCAGCCGGATCAGGAAATCGGTGTCCATCCGGTTCCACGCCCGGGTCGAAGGCCGGTCCTTGCCGTTGCCCACGCAGGTGTCGATCAGCACCGTATGGCGCGGCGAGCGCACGACGTAGCAATGCACGCTCTGGACGAAGCGGCCGCTCTCGGGATCGAAGAAATGCGGCTCCAGCCAGTCGCAGTAGCTGCGGATGGCCGCACCGTCGCTCTCGGGCAGCAGGAATTCCGGCGGGAAGCCGAGCCCCTCGGCCTCGACGATCCGGTCCACGGTGATGTCGCCGAAACGAAGCTGGTGCACGATGGTCTCCGGATCTCCTGCAACGGACCGTAGACAGCCGGAGAGATCGCCTGCGGTCAAGACCGGTGCGGCGGCCGGTTTTTGTAGGGGGAGGGTTTCAAAGGGGCTTATCCAGAATGGTTGACGGAAGGCCATGTGTTGCAGTCTTTGACCGCGCCGGACGGAGCAGCCTGCCCCGGACCGCGGTCCGGGGACCGGAGTCGCCCGATCG